>ERZ773192.394-NODE-394-length-55959-cov-5.056186_pt1 | contig 55959 bp, 50 predicted proteins | sample MGYA00581010_ERZ773192 | MGnify/ENA primary metagenome ERZ773192 (study PRJEB29015, sample SAMEA2737741) | human gut metagenome | biome: human gut; feature: human-associated habitat; material: faeces | place: China | collected 2012 ...
GTAAGTTAAGAAAGACATAAAAACTGATAAAATATGCCCGAAATTCTTCCTGTCACCTCGACCAAAATACTTAAAGTGCCGATTATACGGCACTTTTTGTTTTGCTTACACGATTTTTACACGATTTTATTCAAAATTTCGATTGCGCGTTCTTCTTCTCGGGGATAAAGATGTGAATATGTGTTCCACGTCATTTCGATATTTGCGTGACCCAAACGCCGCGCAATCTCTTGTATGTTGATTCCCTCATTAGCCAAAAGCGATACGTGGGAATGCCCCTATGGTATAATAAAGACAAACGGTGAAAGCCACATAAAATCAAGGGTTTTGCGATTTATCTTGATATATTTCAGTTCTTTTTCCAACCCGAAATTTACAAGATTTTCGTCTTTAATAACGGTAATGTTAAGTTAAAGACAAAAGTTATACCCTGCAAAAGGAGGTCAAAATTTAATAAAATATCAACTGAGAACGCTTTATAACACATAAGGCGTTCTTTTTTATGCAATCACACACGGAAAGGAGGCACAACAATGTCGATACAATTTGAATATTTTTACGGAAGTCAAGCGGAGCAGTTTTCGTTTTACCGTATTCCCAAAGTCTTGTTTACAGATGAAACGCTTGCCGGAATATCTGTTGAAGCAAAGGTCTTATACAGTTTTATGCTCGACCGGATGAGTTTATCGGTTAAAAACTGTTGGTTTGACGAGGAAAATCGTGTATATATTATCTACACCATTGATGATATTTTGAGCGATTTCGGTTGTGCAAGGCAAAAGGCATTAAAGCTGCTTGACGAGCTTGAAAACGGAATCGGACTTATCGAACGCAAACGGCAGGGTCTTGGCAGACCGAACATAATCTATGTAAAAAACTTTATACATAACCCAAAAGAAAAGCGGTATGAAAATCAAAATACCGAAAGTATGAATATAGAAAATCAAGAAGTATTAAATTCAAACTTGCAGAAGTATGAAAATCATACTTCAAGAGATATGAAAATCGAAATTCAAGAAGTTCCGAAATCATACTCAAATAATACTAATAATAACTATACTGATTTTAATGATACTGAAAAGAATAATACTGAATCGAGCGATACTGAAATCATATCCTATCCTATCAATCGTGGAAATGAGAACAAATCTCCTCCCTTGCCTGCACCGAAAGGCATTGATACGATACGATGGATAGAAAATCGGCGAAAGTATGAAAAGCTGATCAAGAAAAACATTGACTATGACATTATCTCGGAAAGATACAGTAAGGCGTGGCTTGATGAAATTGTGGCAATAATGGTCGATGTGGTATGCAGCGACGGGCCGACAATCCGCATAAACAAACAGGAATACCCTCACGAGGTTGTAAAGAGCAGATTTTTGAAAATTGACTCGTCGCATATTGAATATATAGACTTCGCCCTGCGGAGCAACACATCAGATGTCCGGAATATCCGGGCATTTTTAATTACAACAATTTATCGGTCGTTTGAAACGGCAGATAATTGGTTTTCGGCAAAAGTAAAACACGATATGGCAAATGTATAGGAATCGGAGGCGGTGTATGTGGAAAATATCGAACTGCTGGCAAATGCCATAATTCTGCAAGCGGTAAAAGATTACAGGCATACATATTCGCCGCAATGCAGAGCAGAAATCAAGCGTTTTTTCGTTCCGAATGGTTCCGTGCTTTGACACGGTTTGACGGAGAAATGCTTATATCAAGATTAGAAAATGAAAGGAAAGGTTTTTATGGGTAAAATAATCGCAATATCAAATCAGAAAGGCGGAACAGGCAAAACAACAACTACCGTAAATTTAGGTATCGGACTTGCAAACGAGGGTAAAAAGGTGCTTTTAATTGACTATGACGCACAGGGCAGCTTAACACAATGCTTGGGTTATCCAAATCCCGATGAATTGTCGGTTACAATTTCAAACCTTATGGAAAAGAGTATCAATGAGCAACCGACGGAACACGGTGAGGGTATTTTACATCATTCGGAGGGTGTGGACTTTATTCCGGCAAACATTGAGCTTTCGGGAATGGAAACATTTTTGGTGAACACGATGAGCCGTGAACGGGTACTCAAAAATTATCTTTCACAGATAAAGGACAATTACGATTATGTGCTGATAGACTGCACTCCGTCGCTCGGTATGCTGACAATAAATGCACTTACGGCGGCGAATGAGGTAATCATTCCCGTGCAGTCGCATTTTCTTCCGGCAAAAGGGCTTGAACAGTTGCTCGGTACGGTTGCAAAGGTTAAACGGCAGCTTAACCCGACGCTTAAAATCAACGGAATACTTCTTACAATGGTTGACGGTCGGACAAACCTTGCAAGGGATATTTCTCAGCTTATCCGAAACACCTACGGCAGCCACATCAAGGTTTTCAAAACGGAAATACCGCTCTCGATAAAAGCGGCGGAAACCTCTGCGGTCGGCAAGAGCATTTACAGTTACGACAAAAACGGTAAAGTTGCCGATGCGTACAGAAATCTAACGAAGGAGGTTATGGACAATGAGCAACGGACTAAACATAAGTCTGAAATCATACGATAGTATTTTTCAGAATGACGAGCAACGAAACACCGAGGAAATAAAGCCTATTCCCATATCGGAATTAAAACCGTTTACGGAGCAGCCGTTCAAAGTGAAGCTTGACGAGGATATGGACGCACTTGTGGACAGTATCAAGCAATGCGGTGTATTAACGCCTGTAATCGCAAGACCTCATAAGGACGGCGGTTATGAAATTCTTTCGGGACACAGACGGGTAAAGGCTTGTGAGCTTGCCGGGATAACCGATATTCCCGTTGTGGTTAAAAATCTCGATGATGATACGGCAACAATACTTCTTGTGGACAGTAATCTGCAACGAGAACATATCTTGCCGAGTGAGAAAGCGTTTGCGTATCAAATGAAGCTGGAGGCTATGAAACGGCAAGGTGCAAGAACAGATTTAACTTCGTCGCAATTTGCGACGAAGTTGGATAAGGGGCGTTCTGATGTTGAACTTGGCGAACAAGTGGGCGAAAGCAAAGACCAAATACGCAGATATATCCGCTTAACCAACCTCATAGATCCGATACTTGATATGGTGGACAATAACCAAATTGCAATGAATGCCGCCGTTGAAATATCCTACCTCGGAACAAAGGAGCAAGCGGCGGTTTTGCAGTCTATCGAAAAAGAGGAAACCTCTCCCTCTATCGCACAGGCTCGGAAAATGCGTAAATTTCATCAAGACGGAAATTTGAGCGGTGCGGTTATCGACAGTATTATGATGGAACAGAAACCCGAAACGGTAAAAATTACGCTTGGCGAGGACAAGCTGAAAAAGTATTTTCCGAAAAGTTATACAAAGGCGAAAATGGAAGAAATTATATTGAAACTGCTTGATAAATGGCACAGGCAAAGAGAAAATGAAATGGAGCGATAATGATGTTAAAGCTGATACTTGTATTTTTTATAGGACTTATAACAGGCGGACTGTTCGGAGTAGGAGCAATGTGTTGCTTTATCTCCGCCGGACGGGCAGACAAAAACGAAACGGAGTGAGAAAAGTATGGAATGGCGAAAAAATCAAGGCTTTATTATAACAAATCAAATGATGGTCGGCGGCACGGAAATTGTGCTTGGCATTCACGAAAATAATCCTAACAGTTTTGTAACTTGGCAATGCAAGGGCAAGGACGATTATAATTGGGGACATTACTTTACAAATTTGCTTGCGGCTCAAAAAGACTTTTGCAAGCGTACACTTGATGAAATCAAGGCTATCGAGGTTATGAAAAAGCCTAAAACTAATGAACGGTGAGGTGAAATGATTGTGCAAACAGGAAAACGACAGACTTAACAGCAGCGGTTGTGCCGATATTACCGCTTATGAAGCAATGAAAGCCGTGCGGCGTGAGGAACGGCGAAAGCTGATAGCCGAGTTAAAGGCTCTTGCAAATAAACACGGTTACAGAATTGTCAGCACAATACGGCTTAAAGATATGGACGGTGATTACAAAAATGACTTGTAAAGACTGCTTTGCATATAAAAGCGAAAATTATTGCACAGTTTTAACCGAGATTGTATGCAGACGCAGACAATGTAAATTCTACAAAACACATAAACAATACAGAGATGACCTTATAAAATATCCGCCCTGTGATTATGCGGATATTTACGCAAAAAGGCATAAAAATGATACGAATTGAGGTGTGAAAAAATGGACGAAATAAGAAAAGCCGGAGATTATACGATTATTAAGGCTTTGCAAATCGGCGAAAATGAATTGGTAATCGGTGAAAATATGAACGCCGCAGACGGGAACTATTATATGACCGCAAATTATGAATCAAATGAGCTTTTTGAAAGATATACAAATGTGGTGTGTTCCTGTGATTATGTAAGAGTTGCGGCTGTTTTTGCACAAAGGCTTACGGAGGAAGTATCACGGCTGCAAATCGGCAGATGTGATATGTGTATGAATATTCTGAATGAAAATGACTGCATACCTGTCGGAAACGAAGCATTGACAGGAAAAATTATTGTATTAAAACCCGATATATTATCGCCCGAATACCGAAACGAGCATTATCAGATTATGCGATGCACGGGCGGCAACGGTGCAAGAGCCGACAGACTCGGAACATCAATATTCTGCACAGAATTATATACGGGCGAAAATGTGAAATACCGCCGTGCGTCGGTTTTGGGGATATTAAAAGAGGACTGCTACCCCGCTTGGCTTACGGATATATTGGATTTTGAAAAAGCCTTAAATAATCCGAATGTATTTCAATACGGTGATAAACATTTTCTGCCCGTCGGACTTATAAAGAAAAATACAAGGTTTCAAAAGACCGCAGAAAAAACAAGAACAGATAAAAACTTAGGTTTTTGGTGTTCAAAATATGAAAGCAAATACGGAAAACCAAAGTTTGAATATAATTACAATGACTTCTATAACGCTTGCGGAAATAAAAAATGTGATGTGTTCAAATGTATTGAAAACGGTAAATACTATCTTCCGTCAGAAAATGAACTTTTTGAATATGAGGGGTCGTTTGATAAATATACCGAACAGAATAAAAAAGTTAAGAAAAAATCACATAAGGAGGTCGAACGCTGATGGAAAACAAAGAAATCCGCTTCATAGACAGCCGTTATAACGAGCTTTTCCGAATAAAAGACGGCGAAAGCATTACGGTTAAATTTTCTGACGGCTCTATGTCGGACAGGAAATGCACATATATTGACGATTGTCATACCAAAATCGGTTACGATGTTTTTCACATCTGCGAATTTGCAGAGCTTATGGAGCGTGGCGGCAGTACATATCGCCCGAAAGACACACCGGAATATACGCTTGAAAAAATTGAGCAATCGGAATTTGAATATACCTTTGCACAACCGACAGGCGATACATTAAACCGTGGCTGCATTTGCTATGTTCGCTGTTATTTTGATAATTCCGTTGATGAGCGTTTGCAGACTGATTCTCTGCTTGAAAACAAAGAGAATTATGAAAAATATCATACTCCCGATTTTGCTCTTGAATGTGATAATGTTGTAAACTACCTCAGATTTCAAGCGGACACGCCTATTCTCAAAAGCAGGGTTGCAATGCACAATGCGGCATACGACCTAAAAGCAGAACGGCTTGCAAGCGACAAAGATGTTTGCGGCTACAAGGTAACAACAGATAAAAATGTATTTTACATACGGTGCGATCCACGCAAAAATACATATAACGCATATATCTATTGCTATGATAAGCAGGCATTGCAGACCTACAAGGATTTGAAATTTGTTGAGCAGAACTATGATGCAATCAACAAGGACAAGTTTTACAAAACCACAAACGGTGTTACGGAAATGTATTATAACCCCGATGCAAATGCCGGAGGTCAGTTTGTTGAGCTTACAATATCCAAAGATGATATTTTGGAAGCTGCAAAGCTATATAAGAAACCGCAGGACTTCTTTTCTCACATTGAGGGAATTTCCAAAGGCACATTATGTGATGTCGGGACAAAGAATTTCAGAGAAACGGCGGAACACTTTATGGAAAGCAAGGCAGATTTTGAGGGCTGCACGCTTAAAACAATGAACGCACTCAAAAAATATGCTGCTCCCGAAAAGAGCAAAACAGAGCGTGAAACGGAGAGATGATATTATGGCTGAAGAAAAACATATAGTATGGTCCGATATAAATCTTGACCTTGAGGATTGGCGGGACAGCTTAACCGAAATATATGGCGATGCGAGCGAAGATTTCCTATATGAAAAGATGTGCGAAAGCAATGAAATGAACTTTTATGATGAGCGTGCAAATCTTAACATACAGCTTCCGAGAGAAATTATTGTTATAGCAGACCTCGGCTTATGGAACGGCAGATTTTCCGGATATAAAACAATAAAAAGCGGAAATATCCGTGATTGCTTATGTCCAGAATGTGATTACAACGAATGGTATGTTGATAAAAAAGGCGATTTTCGGTGCAGAGCAATTCATCACGACGGAACAAATCATTATCTGTACCGCACCTTCAAAAACGGCGTTTCGGATTATCAGATAGAAAATTTCAAAGAAAAACTGTATAACGGAACGGCAACAAGAGCTGATATTACAAGGCTGACGCACAGGCTCGGCGATGAAATCGGCAAGGTGTACGGCTGGGAATTTCCCAAAAAACAAAAACAAGAAATTTTTGAAAGATAACCGAAACTATTGTATAATAAAAGTACAGAAAAAGACTAACTATTAAAAGTCAAGAGGTAAAATGAAAAAAGTTAAAAATTTTATCTGATTAAAAACAGGCATAACAAACAGACCTCCGTGAGGAAGCCTAAAAAATATCAGGAAACAAATTATGCAACAGGCATATATGGCAGCCGAGATTTTTCTAATGCAAAAATCAATCGCACAAGCTTTTTTGCAGCGTGAGATATAGCAACATTGTAATGCTTGCCCTCAGAACGCTTTTTAGCAAGATATGCGGCAAAGTTGCTATCCCATTTACAAACATATTTGGTAGCATTGTAAAGAGCAAATCTCAAATATTTTGAGCCACGCTTTTCCATGTGTGCATAACAGTTTGAGAGTTGTCCTGATTGGTATGTAGATGGTGACATTCCGGCAAAAGCAAGTATCTTGTCCGGCGTTTCAAAATTAGAAAAATCACCAACTTCGGCAAGAATTGAAGCAGCGGTTGCGTAACCAATGCCGGGGATAGTTAAGATGGTAGTTCCCAAGCTGTCTACAATCTGTTTTATCGCTGCTTCTATCTCACTGATTTCATCATCAAGTTCACCTATTAACTTGATTGTATGCTTTAGCTCAAGAGATTTTGCAGGCATAACAGAACCTATAGAGTTTCTTGCCGCTTCACGAATGCGGATAGCAGTACCTCTGTTGTAGTGACCTTTTGAAGCCGAATACAAAAGATTGGTTAGTCTTGTGAGGTTTGCGTTTGCAATATGCTTTGCAGACGGAAACTCTGAAAGGAGTGCATATATAGAAATACAATGAACCACTGAAACTAATTTTTCAAGTTCCGGAAAAAGAATAGTGATAAGTCTTGATACAGAGGTTTTCAGCTTTGCTCGCTCTGAAACTTTGTCAAATCTGTATCTTGTTAGTGACTTTAGTTCTTCGTTATGGTATAATGCTCTTGTGTAGGTCTTTAAGCTTTGACAAGACATTAGCATAGAAGCAATTGTGCGAGCATCTACCTTGTCTGTTTTGGTTTTTCTGAGTGACAGACTTTTGCGGTAGAGATTGGTGTGCAAAGGATTTAAGACATAGGTGGGCAAGCCAGTGTCAAGTAAAAATCCGAGCAGATTGTAACTGTAATGTCCTGTGGCTTCAAGTCCTACTTTTGTTTTGCTTAAATCTTTGGAAAAAGATTTGATTTTAGAAAGCAGGTCATTAAAACCGGTAAGAGTGTTAGAAATAGTGAATACATCACATAACACCTCGCCATAAGAACTGACAATAAAACAATCATGCTTGTCCTTTGCTGCATCAATACCAATGAAAATCATAAAGATACCTCCTGAAAAAGTAATATGACGCTGTTTAGACCCACAGGGACTCGTTGCACTTGTAACCTCGTTCCAAATAAACCGTCGAGCGGTATCTAACTGATTAACAAACTGCAAAGAGACTGTGGTTGGAGCCTTAATCAAACCATCAAGTGGTAGGAGCGTGAAACCAATCCACAGCATCTAAACAATTATACCATAGTTCTTGGAGAGGAACTCAAAAAACTACTATATTTATTATACGAGGAGCGTGATTTTTATGATGACAGCGAAAATAAATTTTATAACAAATAACTTGCTTGTGGATATGACTTGCAGAGAAAACGAACTTCGCAGCAGCTTGCAGAACATCGGAATACTTATTGTGCCGAGTATGATATATCTCGATAACCGCCGCACACTTCAAATTCAACTTAATGCAAATGATGAAGTCGGCGAAATCGTGAAAACCCTTATCGATACCGAGCGTGATACTCTCGGAACGGTTCAAAGGCTGTGCCGAAGCGTGTACTGTCTAAATTCCAAACATCGTGCGGAGCTTATCGAAATGATAGAAAACGGCGAAATTACAACTGCCGCCGAGGGTATCGAGATGGCAAAACGGCTCCGTGAGCCGATGCAGATGTGCAGATGAAAAAATAAATAAAAATCCATACAAGAGCATTGAAACCAACAACTTCAATGCTCTTTTTCTATGCAAAAAATCAAAAGGAGCGATAAAAAATGAATGATGATAAAAAACAATTATGCCCGAACTGCAAAACAGGTGCGGACGCATTGAAACTTGATCCGCACGAGCCTATGTGTCCATATATGGAATTTCATAACGGGCAGACTTGCACAAAATATGTGCCTGTCGAAAAAGATAACGGCTAATAGCAAACAATCTACGGACGGAGGTGTTTATCATATATACATATAAAGATTTACAGATTATGCAGAGCTGGTCGCTTGAAAGAAAAGTACGGGTTACACAGCTTCGCATAATGGAATGGTACAAGCATTTTAACGGAAAAGTTAAGGTGTCGTTTTCCGGCGGCGTAGATAGCCTTGTACTTTTAGACCTTGCAAGACGAATATATCCCGAAATCGGAGCAGTATTTGTAAACACAACAATGGAATATCCCGAAATTGTTAGGTTTGTCAAAGGCTTTGATAATGTGGATATAATCACACCGAAAATAAGTTATACCAATGTTATAGAAAAGTACGGCTATCCCGTTATTTCAAAAGAGGTATCAAATTACATACATCGTGTGAGGTCATATGAAGGCTGCTATGAAGCATATAAACAAGGCTTGCACTTAAAACCTGCAGAATGGATAAGAGAAAACTTTTCAACCGTCCCGTTTGCGTTTTGGAAATGTATGCTCGGCTTATCACATAAAACGGCGGATACTTTTCTGCAAACGGGTGTGTTGCCGCAAAAGGCAAGATACTATATTCCTAAACAATGGCAGCATTTAATCGACGCACCGTTTAAGATAAGCGATACTTGTTGTTATCACTTGAAGAAAGCACCCGTAAAAAAATATCTGAAAGATACGGGCTGTGTGAATATAGTCGGAACACTTGCGGAGGAAAGCAAACTGCGTGAATATGTATGGCGTAAAAACGGTTGTAATGCTTTTAATTCCGCAACACCGAAATCGACACCGCTTTCCTTTTGGACTTCACAGGATATTATGCGATATTTACAAATAACAAAAATCCCGTACTGCTCAATATACGGTGATATTGCAGAGGAAAACGGAGTATTGCGGTTTACGGGGCGTCAGAGAACAGGCTGCACAGGCTGTTTGTTTGGTTGCCAAAACGACGGAGAGCCAAACAGACTGCAACAGCTTAAAATAACACACCCGAAAATATACAACTACTTGTTTGACAAACTGAATTATAAAGAAGTATGCGACTATATCGGTCTTGCATACTGACAAATTGGAGGTGAAATACAAATGGCGAGCAAGCTGCAAAATATTAGTGCATTGTCGAACGAAATCGGCAAAAGTCTTGCCGATTACGAAAATTGGACGGCATTTTTGAAAAGTGCGGCGTGGCAATACAAGTATCCGTTTCAAGACCAAATCTTGATTTACGCCCAACGCCCGGACGCAACGGCTTGTGCAAGCATTGATGTTTGGAACAAAAAGCTCAAAGCGTGGATAAACCGTGGCAGTAAAGGCATTGCCCTGCTTCGTGAGGGCGACCGTGGCAAATACCTTGATTATGTTTTCGATATTTCCGACACGCATAGTAATAATGGTCCGATACGGCTTTGGCAGTACAACAGCCGCTTTGACAATGCCATTATCGAAACGCTTGAAAATTCGTTCGGTGGGCTGAAAAAGAAAAGCAGTATCACGGACGCAATTCTTTCAGCGGCAGAAAATGCGGTCGAGGACAGTAAATCAGACTATCTATCAGAACTTAAATACGCAAAAGAAAACAGTTTTTTGGACGGCTTGGACGAGCTTAATATTGATGTGGAATTTCAGCAGACTGCGGAAGTGAGCATTGCATATATTGTACTTCAAAGACTCGGAATTAACGCAGATAATGTTTTTGAGCGTGAGGACTTTCCGCATATTATGAACTTTAACACAGCGGAAACGCTTTCGGTTTTGGGTAATGCGGTGTCAAGCATTTCGGAGGAAACTCTCCGAAACATATCCGAAACTATCAGAGCCGAAGTGCGTGAAGAAATAAATGCCCGAAAAAATTTTGCGGAAAAGGAAAATGCGGTGTATAATGAAATCAAAGAAAAAGGCACACCGATAATAAATAATGAAAGGACGGATAGTTATGACAGAGATAACATACACGGAAGTGAACGGATACCTGATTCCGAACTTGACAACGGAACAAGCAGAAGTACAGATAGGCAAATACGGGCAGATGAGGCGGAAATTTCTCAAACAGAGCCGACCGAGCCTATACACGAGCTTGATGATAACAGGCAAGATAACGGAGCATCTGCTGGAAGTACAGACATCAGCGACCGAGCAGATACAGAAGATAGTCCGGAAATTGGCACAGACAGAGGGCGTGAACGAGGAACTGAAAGCGAAAGACCCGATGATGTGGGCAGGACTGATGAACAACCTACTCCATTCAGCGGAAGAAATCGTACTGCCGGAGGTAGTTTACAGTTAAGTCTGTTTGACCTCATTCCGACAGAAGAACAACAGAGGGAAACCGTACAGCGAGCAGCACACGAAATTTTCGGTGCTGCTTTTTCTATGCCCCGGCAGATTATTGACGAAGTTTTATGCGATGGCTCATTAAACCCTCAAAGCCGTTTAGATATTTGCATAGAATTTTCAAAGAATAAATCTCTTTCGGATAAATCAGAATTTCTTAAAAGCCTTTACGGTACTTCCGGTAAAGGCTTTGTTGTTGACGGACGGAATGTGTCTGCTTGGTGGAGTGAGCAAGGTATTCGTATTTCATACGGTAATACGGCAAATATAAACACTGCTCAGCTCATTTCTTGGGAGGATGCGGCAAAACGCATTGACGAGCTTTTGGATTTGGGTAGATATGCACCGTCAAGTGTGCTTTTACAAATGCGGAGTTATGAACTGAAAAAGGCAGCAGACGCATTTTGGTATATGGAGAAAGACCTTGATTATGACGAATTTCCCGACCTAAAAGATATGTTCAATGAGGAATGGTTTAAGGGCGGTTTTCCCGACAGCACAAAGCGTATCACGGAAATGCTTAATAATCCGGAGCAATTATCGGAGCTTACGGAAATAACGGCGGCTCTTGTCGAGCGAAACAAAAATGAGGATATAATGCGTTTTCGTATGTATCGACCGGAGCGTGTGTATAAACAGCTTTCCGATTTACAGCTTGAGCGTAAAACATATACTTCGCAAAGGCTTACCGATACGGCTGCTGACAGATTTATCACAGAGGACTTTATCGATAAATACTTCATTGACGAGGGTATTTACAGAAAGTATGATACGGCGGAGTTTTTCAGAGAGCATACCGACCGCAAGGAACGGGTTGACTACTTGAAAAAGCTGCACGGTACTACCTATGGTGGTTCTCATAATTATATTCACTTTCAAAACAGCAGAAAAGGTATTGAATTCAGTCTTGGCGATTATTCAAAGCCTTACGGGAAAACACTTGTCAAATGGAATGACCTTGAAAAGCGTATCACCCGTCTTATTGACGAGGATAAATATTTCACCGCAGAGGATAAAGAGAAAAATATTCCCGACCTTTTGAAAGAACGGGAACAACAGCGTATACGCAGTGAACAAATAGCGTTTGTTGAAAGTGTTAAGGATATGTCTGATAAAGAAAAGGCGGCTACTTTGCCGAAACGCATTGTATATTTTGTAAACACCATTGACAAATATGAGAAAGATATATTTGCGAATAACGGTGCTTCAATGCTGCTTGATGCCAATGAATTTGAAGTTTATGATATGCTCCGTGATGAATACGACAGATATGTTATTGCAAATGCAATGAAAAAAGTCAGCGGTGCGGCAGTGAGCGTTTATGACAGAAACGGCAGTTATCATTTTGAGGAGGAAATATCCGCTATAAAATGCGTATCCTTTGAAAAACACGGAGATACCTATGAATTGCACGAAGATGAAGCAACCGCCGTGTCTGAAATTCTCGGACTTTCCGTGTCGGATGGAGCAATCAGCTTTCCGGCATACGCTTTGGAGGAATATGCAGGGATACTTTCGGATAACGGATATATTTACGCTATACACGATACCGACGAAGAAAATACGGTTGATAAATTCTTGAAGTCTGTATCCGATGATAATAAAGCATTTTTTGAAGGAAACACTTTGAAAGCGGAAATCGGCAGAGAGATATACAGCGGTGATGAAATATACCGCCATATACTGAACGATATACTTTCCTTTGACGAAAACGGCGGTCTTTCAACAGGACTTGCATATGATGCGGAAACGGTTGAAAATCTGAAAAAATATGCAGCTCGTTACGGTGTGGAAATAACCTCGGTTAATGAAAATATACAAACACGAATTTCAAAAATGTCCGATGATGAAAAGGAGTCACATATCGGTTATGTTGAAATTAACCTTGATTACAGTCGAAACGACCTGTTGACAGATGATGATATGGCTTTATACAGAGCTTTAATCGAGGAACGGTTTGAAAAAGAAAATCAACCGCAGCAGCCATTCTCCGAATATCTTGCAGAGCTTCACAAAGACGACAACGGCTCAAAAACCGTTGCTGTTATTCCTCTCGGCGATTTTTATGAAATCTACGGTGATGACGCACAAAAGGCGGCAGATGTGCTTGATATAACCGTAATCTCAAAGGAAATTGACGGAATACGCTATCCGATGTGCGGCTTTCCGAAACACATTACGGACGAATATGTCAACAAGCTGCTCTATGCCGGATATGATGTTGTCATTGCCGATGAGGACAGAAGCTATAAACGGCTTTTGTCAGCGGATAAGGTTATACCCGAACAGGCACAACAGACGAAAACAGAGCAAACACAGGCAGAAAAGCCAACCGAAACCGCCGAAAACCTTATCGGAACGGAGCTTACCATTGATGACCGCAAATTTGTTGTAGACAGCGTAAATACTGACTTTAACAAGGTGTCATTAAAGGATATAACCTTTCAAAACAGTACGGGTTTTCCCATATTCCGAAGCGAGAGCATAGATTTTGTGAAAGGCATTATAGCCGAACAAGCAAAACCGCAGATAACGGCGGAATTTCAAAAGGCAAAGCCGCAAAGAGTACAAAACACGGTTATATACCCCGAATTACCGCTCTCGGAACGGCATAACTTCCAAATTACCGATGATGAACTCGGCTACGGCACATCGAAAGAGAAATTTAAGCGAAATGTGGCGGCAATAAACCTTTTGCACGAGCTTGAATTTGAACATCGCCTTGCCTCTCCCGAAGAACAGGAGGTTTTATCGCAGTATGTCGGCTGGGGCGGTTTAGCTGATGCCTTTGATGAAACAAAAGATAATTGGTCGGAGGAATTTAAGGAGCTATATACCACTCTTTCACCCGATGAATACTCACAGGCAAGAGCGTCAACGCTTACGGCACATTTCACGCCGCCCGTTGTCATAAAGGCTATGTATAAGGCACTTTCCAATATGGGGTTTACGCAAGGCAATATCTTGGAGCCGTCGTGCGGTATCGGAAATTTTATGGGACTTATGCCGCCGGAAATGAGCGAGAGCAAAATGTACGGCGTTGAAATCGACAGTATCACGGGCAGAATTGCCCGTCAGCTGTATCAGAAAAATTCCGTTGCGATACAAGGCTATGAAAGCTCCGAGCTTCCCGACAGCTTTTTTGATGTAGCAATCGGCAATGTGCCTTTTGGGGATTTTAAGCTGCTTGACAGAAAATATAACAAGCATAACTTTCTCATTCACGATTACTTTTTTGCAAAAACTTTGGATAAGGTGCGACCGGGCGGCGTTATTGCCTTTATTACCTCCTCCGGCACAATGGATAAGCGTAATTCAAAGGTCAGAAAATATATTGCCCAACGAGCAGATCTAATCGGTGCGATACGCATGCCGAACAACACCTTTAAGAAAAATGCCGGGACAGAGGTTACGGCAGATATTTTGTTTTTGCAGAAAAGAGAGCGTATGACGGATATTATGCCGGAATGGGTAAATGTCGGTCAACACGAAACAGGACAGCCAATAAATCAGTATTTTCTTGACAACCCCGATATGGTTATGGGCGAATTAAAAGAGGTCAGCGGTCCTTTCGGTCCGGAGCTTACCTGTATGCCGAATGAAGATATTTCTCTTGCGCAGCAGCTTGACGGAGCAATTCAAAACATTCACGCAAGCATAACGGAATACGAATTTGACGATATTTCCAATGACGAGGAAATTACAATTCCGGCAGATCCGAATGTTCGCAATTTCAGCTTTACGGTTGTTGACGGAGATGTGTATTTCAGAGAAAACAGCCTTATGCGTAAGGTTGAATTAAACGCAACCGCCGAAAACCGTGTCAAAGGTATGATAGAGCTTCGGGACTGCGTGAGAACTTTAATTGAATATCAGACGGAAAACTATTCCGATGATGAAATCAAGGCACAACAGGCAAAGCTGAACACGCTTTATGATGACTATACAAAAAAATATGGTCTTATCAACTCCCGTGGCAATGCTCTTGCCTTTTCGGAGGATAGCAGTTACTTCCTTTTGTGTTCGCTTGAAATTCTTGATGAGAACGGAAACCTTGAACGCAAGGCGGATATGTTCACCAAAAGAACTATCCGAGCCAAACACGAAGTAACCAAGGTTGATACGGCAGATGAAGCGTTGGCGGTATCGTTGGCGGAAAAGGCGAAAATTGACATACCCTTTATGGAAACACTGTCGGGCAAAACCGAACAGGAGCTTTATGCAGACTTAAAAGGCGTAATCTTCTTAAATCCCGAACACGAAACCTTCCCCGAAAGCGAGCCGAAATACCTAACCGCAGATGAATATTTATCGGGCAATGTTCGTGCAAAATTAAGCCAAGCGGAAAGTTTTTCGGAGAACGATGCCGAATACCGCATTAACGCCGAATATCTTAAAAAGGTGCAGCCGACAGACTTGACCGCAAGCGAAATTTCCGTAAAGCTCGGCACAATTTGGATACCGGAAGAATACATCAAGGAGTTTGTGGTTGAACTGCTCTCTCCCAATTATTACGCTCAAAGAAGAATCAATGTCAGATATTCAAATCTTACGGGCGAATGGAACATTGAGGGCAAAAGCGAGGACAGGGGCGTCAAGGCTACCAACACCTACGGCACAAACCGTATCAGTGCCTATAAAATCATCGAGGACTCTCTTAATTTGCGTGATGTGCGTATCTTTGATTATGTGTATGATGAAAACAACACTAAAAAGGCGGTATTGAATATCAAGGAAACCACCATTGCCCAGCAAAAGCAAACGGCTGTCAAGCAAGCCTTTGAAGATTGGATATGGAAAGACCCAGCAAGGCGTGATACGCTTTGCAAAATCTACAATGTTCGGTTTAACTCTATCCGCCCCCGTGAATATGACGGCGAGCATATCACCTTTAACGGCATTAACCCTGAAATAACCCTGCGAAAGCACCAAAAGGACGCCGTTGCAAGAATTATGTACGGCGGCAATTCGCTGCTCGGTCACGTCGTGGGTGCCGGAAAGACTTGGACAATGGTTGCCGCCGCTATGGAGTCAAGGCGGCTCGGACTGTGCAATAAATCTCTTTTTGTAGTGCCAAATCACTTGACCGAGCAATGGGCAAGCGAATTTTTGCAGTTATATCCGGCGGCAAATATTCTTGTTGCAACAAAAAAGGATTTCGAGATGAAAAACCGCAAAAAATTCTGCGGCAGAATTGCAACGGGCGATTATGATGCCGTTATTATAGGTCATTCGCAATTCGAGAAAATACCAATGTCGGCAGAGCGGCAGAAAGCCATACTTCAAAAGCAGCTCAATGAAATTTTAGACGGCATTGCCGAAGCCAAATCCGAAAATGCGGAGCGTTACACGGTAAAGCAGATGGAAAAAACGAAGCGTGGACTTGAAGCAAAGCTCAAAAAGCTCAATGACCAAGAACGCAAGGACGATGTTGTAACCTTTGAAGAAATCGGTGTTGACAGAGTGTTTGTTGACGAGGCACACTACTACAAAAACTTGTTTTTATACACAAAAATGCGAAATGTCGGCGGTATTGCACAAACCGAAGCACAAAAATCAAGCGACCTGTTTATGAAAACACAGTATCTTGATGAGCTGACGGGCGGCAAGGGTGTTATTTTTGCAACAGGTACTCCGGTAAGTAATTCTATGGTGGAACTTTACACTATGCAGAGATATTTGCAATATAAATCGCTTTCCGACAGAGGTTTGCAGCATTTTGATGCGTGGGCGTCTACATTCGGTGAAACGGTTGCGGCGATGGAGCTTGCACCGGAGGGCAGCGGCTATCGTATGAAAACAAGGTTTGCGAAGTTTTTTAATCTGCCGGAGCTTATCTCGATGTTCAAAGAGGTTGCCGATATTCAGACGGCGGATATGCTGAAACTTCCTGTGCCGGAGGTGGAATATCACAATGAAATCGCAGAGCCTACCGAATTTCAAAAGGATATGGTAGCCGAGCTTGGCGAACGAGCCGAGGAAGTGCGTAAAAGGACAGTCGATCCGAGTGTTGACAATATGCTGAAAATAACGAACGACGGCAGAAAATTGGCTCTCGACCAGCGAATGATAAATCCGATGCTGCCCGATGATGAAACCTCAAAGGTTTCCGTATGCGCCGAGCGTGTGTATGAGATATGGAAAGACACAGCAGATAGAAAAGCTACACAGCTCTTGTTCTGTGATTTATCTACACCGAAATCGGACGGAACATTTTCCGTGTATAACAGCATACGGGAAAAGCTGCTCCAAAAAGGTATTCCCGAAAATGAGGTTGCTTTTATTCACGACGCAAACACAGAGGTTAAAAAAGATGAATTATTCAAGAAAGTGCGAAGCGGTGATGTCCGTGTGCTTCTCGGCTCCACCTCAAAAATGGGTGCCGGAACAAATGTGCAAAAGCTGCTCTATGCCTCGCACGACCTTGACTGCCCGTGGCGTCCGGCAGACCTCGAACAGAGAGCCGGGCGCATCATCAGACAAGGCAATACCAATAAAAAAGTGCATATCTACCGCTATGTAACCAAAGGAACCTTTGACACTTATATGTGGCAGACCGTTGAGCAGAAACAGAAGTTTATATCGCAGATATTTACTTCAAAATCGCCTGTCAGAGTGGCTGATGACATAGACCCAACCGCACTTTCCTTTGCGGAAATAAAGGCATTATCAACAGGTAATCCGCACATTAAGGAAAAGATGGAGCTTGATATGGAGGTATCCAAGCTGAAGCTGATAAAATCGTCCTTTATGTCGCAGATTTACGACCTCGAAGATAAGGTTGTAAAATTCTACCCCAAACAAATTGCGGAAATCGCAGCAAGAATTAAAGGTCTTGAAAAGGATATTGAAACAGTCAAGCAGTATCCGAAGGCTGAGGATAAATTCAACACAATGACGATTGACGGGTTTGGATATTTTGAAAAGGAAAAAGCGGGTAACGCACTCATTGAACGCTGCAAGAAAATGACCTCGGAAGAGCCGGTGAATATCGGTGATTACCGAGGTTTTTCTATGGAACTTTCCTTTGACAGTTTTCAAAAATTATTCTATGTAACCCTTGTCGGGAGCTTGTCGCACAAGGTTGAACTCGGAACAGATGTGTTCGGAAATATCCAGCGTATCGACAATGCTTTGGACGGTTTTGAAAAGCGGCTTGAAACCGAAAAAGAAAAACTCGCAAATACCAATACGCAGTACGAAACCGCAAAGGTTGAAGCAAAACGGGCGTTTCCGCAGGAGGCAGAATTGCAGGAAAAAACAAAACGCCTTGCCGCTGTCGAAGCGCTGCTCAAAATGGATAAAAAGGACGATAATGTTATCGACACGGAAATTTCGGACGATGACGCTCCGATTAAAAAACGGGAATATGCTATGGAAAGATGAAATTTATTTTTTGACAAGGGGAACACAGACATATATAATATGAAGAAAAACCAATATTGCGAGGTGAACACATTGGACAAATCAAGAAAATCGGACTATGATTCAAAAACAGGTATGCCCACGGACGAAACGCATTTTGAGTGCGGACTGCCGAAATATCTTGCGGAGTCGCTTGAAAGAATGAAAAAATCTTGGGAAATCGTGGACAGCGGCAAAAGGGACTATCATTGGGATATATGCTGGTGCGAGCTTAACGCAGACTTAAATTCCGCCGAGGTTGAAAATCTCATTTCAAGTGAACAGGCTTGGTATTTACGGCAAAAATATTTAAGAATCGAAAAGCCCGATATACGCTCCATTATAGGAGATAACGAGCCGGAAAGGTAAATTTTCGGAACAAAAACTTAATAATCGGCATAACCGACAGGAGAAATCTTGTCGGTTTTTTATGCCCGAAAATATGAAAGGAATGATGAAATATGAAAAAGACAAAAGCAAAACCCATCGGGAGGACGATAAGGCTGTGCAGACAATATAACGGTCTTACACAAACGGAGCTTGGCGAAATGCTCCGCTTTCCGAAAAACAGTGCCGGAATACGCATAGGACAATATGAAAAAGAAAGAAGCATTGCAAAAAGTCCGATTAAAGAAAAGCTGGCAAAGCTGCTCGGCATACACAAGTTTGCCATATCAAGGCTGTCGGTTGACTCGGAGCTTGAAACGCTCCATACCCTATTTAAGATTGATATGCTTTACGGTCTTAATTGGAGCAAAAACGGCAATACGGTTTGTCTGTCGTTCCCCGAAAGCTGTGCCACCGTAAACCGTTATCTGAAAAAAGCATACGAAGCACAGCAAGCATTGATGAGGGGTGAAATCACTTACGAGGATTACAATTTCATTAAAAACGCTTGCGGAACATACAAGAAACGAGGTTGATATTTATGGAACAGAGAAATGAACTCAAAGACCTGCTATATGAAAAAATGAGCAAGGAACAGGATAATTTCATAGAAAAGCTGAAACATTCATCGCCGGAGGAAATTATATCGAAAGCATACGAAAAGATTATGCGAGATGATATTCTTATGCTTTTTGAAGATGATTTTCTTGACACAAAACAAACGAAAGCCCTGTTGAAACTTGAATATCCGTTGTCGGCTTGCTATGATGAATGGCTGAAAACCGACTGCACATATATGGAAATGCTCCGTGATACGGTTGATGATTTTTCAGAAAACCTTGCACGAAGTCAAGAACAGGCAAAAAAGAAAAAGCGTTCCGAGCCGGAACGATAAATATTCGCAAATCAGTCTGCCCCCACAAGGCAGGCTTTTTTGATACAAAAAATTATGAAAGATGAGGTAAACAAAAATGAAAAATCAAAAAAAGTACAATGTTACTATCGGGGTGAGCTATGAAAAAGAGGTTTGTATCGAGGCTGAAAATTCGTATGATGCTATCCGTAGTCTGAAAAATATTTTGCTGAAAAGCGATGTGTTCAGCTATACACCAAAAGAGATATACAGCCTTTTTATGAATGCAACTCCGACAGATGATAGTATTGGTAAAGATAGCTCGGACTTTAATGCTGATGGCTTGCAAAACGGACATTATGATGTTGACTTAAATGTAGACGGTGTTTCCTTTTACGGTGAGTGTGCATTGGAAGATGAATTTACACGGGTGCTCAATGTTCAGAATGGACACTCAATTTGCCCGGATTGTCGAGAAACGCTTGGAGAAAATATTGAAGATGATCCGGATGATTATGATGATGAATGTGATGAAGATGATTGCGATAGTTGCCCGTATAAGGACGAATGTGAAATGTAAATATGTAGCTTTCCCGATGGAAAGCCGAACGCCGACGGCGGACGGGGATATGGAAACAAATGCGTGAGCATTTGTATTAGTTATCCCGACTTCTGTGAATATGATGATAATATCCCCATAAAAAGTATTATACATCTAAGCATATTATCCTGACTTAATTTTGTGAAAACAGCTTTATTACTGAAGTTTTTCCTGAAAGTCAGGATAATTTATTTGTCGGGATAACTAATACTATCCGGAATTCCGGATAGTATTAGCAAGCACGGCATTTGTCTATACAAAAGCCCGCTTGTTAGTGGCTTTTGCCCCTAATACCCCGCCTGTCGGCAAATGAAACGAGGTGGTAATTTTGAGAAGCAGGCAGAACGGTGTTCTTGTATATTTATCCGATACGGAAAAACAACACCTTATAAAACAGACATCGCTTGCCGGGATTAGTGCCGGTGCATTTATCCGCAAGCTGATTATGGGCAATGTCGTTCGCCCACGCCCGCCCGATGAATATGTAAAGCTCTTGCGAGAGATAAACGCTATCGGCAACAACATCAATCAAATAGCACATATCGCCAATGCCGAGCAGCATATTTCGGAGAGTAAAATCAATGAGGTTCTGCATTTGCAAAATGAGATAATGCGAATGGTTCGGAGTGTCCGATAATGGCTATCACAAAAATATGGACGGTCAAATCAAGGCTCGATTCAAGCCTTAAATATATCGCCAACCCTGACAAGACTTCAATTCAGCCGGATATAGATGCGGTTGAGGGTGTAATGAAATATATCAAAAACGGCGATAAAACCGAGCAATGCAAATATGTCAAAGCATATAACTGCACGACAGACAAAGCCTTTTCGGAAATGCTGGAAACACAAGAGTTTTTCGGAAAAGGCGGTCGCAAAAACGGTGTGCTTGCCTATCATTTGGTGCAGTCATTCAAGGATTTTGAAACCACGCCCGAAATTGCTCACAGGTGCGGACAGGAGCTTGTCGAACGGTTATTTGCGGATAAATACGAAGCCGTCATTGCAACGCATCTTGACCATAAGCACTTGCACAACCATATCATTATAAATGCCGTTTCATACATTGACGGCTACAAATACCGCAACAATTATAAGGACTATTTCATAGACATTCGAGGTATATCAGACCAAATATGCCGTGAAAACTGCCTGTCGGTAATCGACAAACCTCAAAGGCGAGGTATGCACTACGGCGAATGGCTGGCATTAAAGCAAGGCAGACCGACCATTCGTGGAAGTATCCGCCGTGATATTGATGAGATTATAAAATGCTCATACACAATGGGGCAGTTTTGGCAAAACCTAAAAAAGCGTGGTTTTGTCATTCACCGCAAAGGTCCAAATATAAAGCACACTTCAATAATCGCACCGAACGCAAAGCGCCCGATGCGTCTTGATAATCTCGGCAAGGGTTACAGCGAAGCGGAAATATTGCAAAGGATAATCGCAACCCGAAACGGCATTATCACCGCCGCACCCTCCGAAATGCCGAAAAAACAGTATAAATTCAGGGGTAACATTAAAGATGTAAAGGGCAAAAAGTTAAAAGGCTTTATCGCCCTATACTTCCACTACCTCTACTTATTCAAAAAAATTCAGCGTAAGCAGACACCTCAAAGGGTGTCATTTTTTATGCGTGAGGAAATGATTAAGTTTGACCGCTATCAAAAGCAATTCAAATTTTTGTTCACGCATAATATCGAAACGGGCGAAGATTTGCAGAAATACCAAAAGGACAAAGAAGCCGAAGTTGACGATTTAATTGCACGGCGAAAAACGCTCTATAACGAAAGGAATGATGAAAATTGTGATGAAGTCAAAGAAAAAGCGAAAGAAATCAATGCGGAGCTTAATGAAATCCGAAAAGAAATCAGACTGTGCAAAGCAATATTTAAGGACTCGTATAAAATTGCCGAGAAAAAACGGCAGGCGCTCGCTTTGCAGAAACAGGCGGACAAGGAGTTGAGAGAAAATGAACACAAGCGGAGAATAAGGTAATGTCAAAATCTATGATTTTGGTAACAGTACCTTATGCGTAACGGAAAATATGAAAGGAGCTGTGATTTTCTATGAACACAAGCGGAGAAGTCGCTGATTTAATGGCAAAAGAAGCGATACAAATGACAGAATCGGCGGTTAAATTAACCGCACTCGGCGTTAAAAATCTTGCGGCAATCGTTATGGCACTCGCCAATGATGACGGCAAGACCGAGGGTATTGCAAAATTAAAGCAAATGCTAAAAACGGGCAAGCAGCTTTGTATTATGCAGATAAAAGAAACCGACCTCAAAAAATTCAATGCCGAAGCGAAAAACTACGGCATTATGTACCGCCCTGTTGCGGACAAGACAAACGATAACGGACTTTGCGATATTATCGCCTTTCACGATGATATTCCACGGCTTAATTACATTATGGAAAAGCTCGGATATTCAGCACCCGAACACGAAATTGAGCCGGAGGCACCCGAACAGGCGGAAATGCCCAAAAAACAACCCGATAAGGACGAACCCTCAAAAAACCGACAACCCCGTGCGGAGAGGAAAAACGAAAATCCGCACGGGAGCAAATCTATCTCATTCGAGGGTACGGCAAAAACGGACAGCGGTACTAAACCGTCTGTCCGAAAGAAAATTGAGGACATCAAGGCTGACTTGAAAGCAAAGAAAAAATCCGCACCCGAAAAGGAAAAGACGGTGCAGCACACCAACCCTCAAAAGAAAAAACGCAAGAAAAAGCAGAAAGGACGAGGTTAGTTTGAAAGTTACATATCCACGCTACCGAGAGCCGCCGTAAATATGGCGGCTCTTTCTACATTAAAAATCAAAATACAAATTGAAAAGGAGATTTTAATTTTATGAAAACCAAACATTTTTCTATGAAATCGGTTATTTCAACGCTGCTTGCAGTTATTCTTGTTGTAGGCACACTCCCCGTGTCGGTCTTTGCCGCACAGAAAAGCGACTACGAAGACCCGGCGGATAATTGGCTGAAAACAAATAACAGAACCAATGAGCTTGATATGAACGCAACCGTAACCTATGAAACACAGTGGTGTCCGGTATGCAATAAGGACACAACAGTTTTAACTTACCGTGTACCCGAATACACCAAATCGGGACAGACGGCTATGAATCACGGGGTTAAGTGGTCAGACGGATATGAACATGTTATAATAGGGACAAGGAAAGAAAAGCCCGTAGATACGGGAGTTTCGGAACTTGTCCCTTTTTCATTTTCTTGAAATGGACAAGCGTATTTAATTTATAAGTCTAAAAATAATCAATGAGAGGATATGATAATGATGTCAAAAACTATAGTAATCTGCAACAAGAAGGGTGGTGTCGGAAAGACGGCTACGGCGGTTAATTTATCGGCAGCTTTAACGAGAGCCGCCAAGAAGGTTTTAGTGCTTGACCTTGACTCACAGCATAATGTGATTAGTGTTTTATGTGCCATCGCGGTGATAGGCAGAGCCGCGTTTGCATTTATTCCGCAATTCAAGCCCGTCGCGGCAATAGTAATCATCTCCGCCGTCTGCTTCGGCGGCGAAACGGGATTCCTTGTCGGTGCCATATCCGCGTTTGTCTCTAACTTCTTTTTCGGTCAGGGACCGTGGACGCCGTGGCAGATGTTTTCCTTCGGAATAATAGGCTTTATCGCCGGAGTGTTATATCAAACGGGAATCCTTCGCAGGAGGCGCATGAGCCTATGCCTGTTCGGTTTTCTCTCCGCCGCATTTATATACGGCGGAATTATGAACCCGGCTTCTGTAGTTATTTGGCAGAGCAGTCCCACAAAGGAAATGTTTGTTTCGGCATACGCTATGGGGCTTCCCTTTGATCTGATACACGGAGCGTCAACCGCAATATTTTTATGGCTTGGCGCTATCCCTATGTGCGAAATGCTTGACCGTATTAAAACGAAATATAATATGTTATAAGTCAATCGGGTTTTTTCTGTATTTAAGCGGAGAAATCCCGACCGTCTTTTTAAACACACGCCGAAAATAATCGGCGGATGCAAATCCGAGTTCCTCACTTATTTTTTCTATTGATTTATCGGTGTTGATAAGCATAATACACGCCTGATTAATCGCAATCCTATTTTTAAATTCTATCGGCGTCATTCCCGTTGCCTTTTTAAACTTCACATAAAACCACGGCTCGCTCATATACACGCTCTCGGCGCAGTCTGAAACGGTTATTTTTTCTTTGTAATTAAAGGTTATAAAATTAATCGCGTCCCTTATTCTTTTATCTTCAAGCTCATCAGGTCTTTTTAGCTTCGCCTTTGAGATAACCCGGCTTAAAATATCATAAAAGATACTCAAAGCATTCAGTTTTTCAGACCACTCGCCTTCAAAGCATCTGTATGCGGTTTCAAACTTCTCTCGGGTTTCTTTTAAACAGCCTATATTTATTTTTTGAATCAAGTCGTTTCCCGGCAGCAAATAATAGGAAAGTGCGGAAATATTAAAGTGAAACGTAATAAAATAAACATCGTTTCCTATCCATTTTGAGATATATTTTGTTCCGACCGGAATGAAAAAAATATCCCCGGGTTTTACAAAAAAGGTTGCTCCGTCCACCGGATTAACCTCTGCTTCACCGCTTATAATCAGAGCAATATTATTATATGGCCGCGGAATTCCGCTGAAATCATCAATCTGACCGTTAGGATTTCTATAGTTTGCAACTCTGAAATACTTCAGTTCCGAAAAGCCCGTTATATCCATCCGATTCACTCTCCAATAGAATAGTTCTGTTTTTCAATATTATACTCTCTTTTATTTTGCTTGTCAATAGTATAAAATGTAGTTAAATCAAAAGTTAATTATACAAGGAGTGGTATAAATGGATTTTGAAAATAAAACAGTCATAATTACCGGCGGAGCGTCGGGACTTGGCTTTCTCAGCGGAAAATGCTTTTCCAAAGAAGGCGCAAATATTGTTCTTGTTGACATTAACAAAGACGCTCTTGATGAAAAGGTCAATGAAATAAAAGCGGCCGGCGGCAAGGCGATAGGTGTTGTTGCTGATGTCAGAAATTATGAACAGGTATGTAATGTACGCGACACCGCGGTCAAGGAATTTTCAAGCATAGATGTTATGATAAACTGCGCGGGCGGCGCTGAGATGCGTATGCTTGACGCGTATCACTACGGAGAATTCAAGGATGTTCCTATAGACGTTTTTGACTGGGGCATCGATGTGAACCTAAAAGGCCAGTTTTACTTTGACCACGCGGTTTTGAAGCAGATGGCAAAACAAAACAGCGGCGTTATTATCAATATCGGCTCAATCACAGGCGAAGAGGGTTGTGCCAGCAACGTGGCATACTCTACCGCTAAAAGCGGTGTAATGAACGGTCTTACGAAGTCGCTTGCTCTGTACGGAGCGAGATACAACGTTCGCGTATGCTGTGTTTCACCCGGTCCGGTTCTTACAAGACCGGGAATGGCAGGAATGAACACACTTCTCGGCCGGGCGGCAGATCCGCAGGAAATCGTAGACTTAATTATGTACCTTGCGTCTGACAAGGCGGCATTCATAACAGGCATAAACGTTCTTGCCGACGGCGGCAGAAATATTATGAGAGGTAAAAACTAATGAGTAAATCTTTTTTTGATTATGATAAACCGCTTATAACAACTATGATACAGACCGATTCGCCCGAAAAGGCTCTTAAAACCGCAAGGCTCGCCCTTGACGCCGGCGCTGACGCAATCGGTATTCAGTTTTGTCAGTTTAAACCCGAATATCAGAATTCGGCGGTATATAGGGATCTATTCAGCGCTATTGGTGACGTTCCTACCTATGTTACATATTACCGCGGCGGAAAAAATACAGGAAAGTCAGATGATGAGCTTGCAGAAGGGATGCTTGAGCTTTCAAAGTGCGGTGCAAGCCTTGTCGATGTAATGGGTGATTTGTTCTGTAAAGACCCCGACGAGCTTACGGTTGACCCGACGGCAATTGAAAAGCAGAAGCAGCTTATCGATAATATACATAAAAACGGCGCTAAGGTTCTTATGTCATCACATACATATAAGTTCCGACCGGATTATAGGGTGTTGGAAATTGCAAAAGCGCAGGTGAGCCGCGGCGCGGATTATGTGAAAATTGTGACCGGTGCATATAATATGCAGCAGCAGATCGAAAACTTAAGAATAACCGATATACTGAAACAGAACTTAGACGTTCCGTTCCTCTTCCTCTCACTTGATGAATGTCATATCCATAGGATGATAGGAACACAGCTTGGCTGTGGAATGTGCCTCACCGTGTATGAGCACGATGAGCTGGCAACACCGGCTCAACCTTTAATTAAAAATATGAAAACCGTTTTAGAAAACTTCTAAATATATTTAAATATAACATAAGGGAGAAATCAAATGAAAGCAATACTTGTAAATGATGATCAAAGCTTAAGATGGGATAATGTTCCCGACCCGATAGTAAAACCCGAAGATGTTCTTGTTAAAATCGAGTACGCCGCCCTTAACCGCGCCGATTTGATGCAGCGCGAGGGAGACTATCCGTCGCCGGAAGGTTGCCCCGACTGGATGGGCCTTGAAATTTCGGGTGAAATCGTTGAAATCGGTGACGTTGCAAAGGAAAAATCGAATTGGAAGCTCGGCGATAAGGTTTGTGCACTTCTCGGCGGTGGCGGCTATGCGGAATATGTAAACGTTAAATATGATATGCTTATGCCCGTACCCGAGAACTGTTCAATGGTTGAAGCCGCCGCTATCCCCGAAGCGTTTGCAACGGCATATTTAAACCTGTTCTGGGAAGGTAAAATCAAGGAAGGCAACACCCTGCTTATGAACGCCGGTGCGAGCGGCCTTGCAAGCGTTATCATTCCGATGGCGAAGGCTTTTGGCGTGAGGGTAATAACGACCGTTCGCAAGGATAACCTTGCGGAGTCTATCAAGCATTTAAACGCCGATGTTGTTGTAAACACCTCTAAAGAAGATATAGTTGAGGTGTTAAAGAAAGAGCTTGCTGACGGTCACGGCGTGGACGTTGCCATTGACTGTCTCGGCGGCGAAATAATGGGAAAGTGCATACATTATTTAACCCACGGTGCACGCTGGATTATGATTGCGGCTCTCGCGGGGCAGAAAACCGAAATTGACCTTAAAAACATCTATGTCAGAAATGTGAGAATCGTCGGAAGCACCCTGCGTTCAAGAACACCCGAGGTTAAGGCTCAGATTCTTGCAAATTTAGTCAAGGATGTCTTCCCGAAGGTGTCACAAGGACTCGTTAAACCCACGATATACAAGGTTCTTCCCATAACCGAAGCCGAAGCGGCTCAGGATATTCTCTACCGCGGCGAAAATGTAGGCAAGGTTGTGCTTAAAGTAAATTAATAAACTCTAACAGCTCTGCCGTTTGGCAGAGCTGTTATATCCCCGAAATCTTCCTTATTTCGCGAGGGGTCTTACCGATATGCTTTTTTAAAACCTTTCTGAGATACGACGCTGAGCTGAAATCTAAACAGTCCGCTATTTCGTCAATCTTTTTATCCGTTGTCTTTAAAAGGCTTACAGCTTTTTCACACAACACCTTCTGTCTATAGTCATTGGGTGTTATTTTTAAATTTTTCTTAAAAGTATAATATAAATATGACTCGCTTATAAAGCACGCCTCCGCCGCCTGTGGAATCGAACAGCCGGTGTTTTCTTCTATATATTTTTTTGCTTCATATAGTACACGCATCTCCTTATTTTTCGGCATATATTCCATACTTGGTATTATATCCGAAAGCATATCATAAAACAGGCTGAGCGTTTTTGCTGTTACCGCCTTGTCCGTGGGAACCGACCTGATTTTTTCGTTTATCTCCATACTGTTCGGAAGCTTCTGAAGAATAAGATTCTGTTCATCATCTACCGGCATATTTTCGTATCCCAAGGAAATAAATGATACCTCATCCTCACCGTACCAAAATGATTGATACGACAACCCTTTTGGAATAAACAGACTTTCATTCTCATATACCTCTATTGTATTATAATCACAGACAAGTCTGCCACGGCCTTTATTCATATATCCTATATAATTCATGGGCGAGCCGCCGCGATTATCCGTATAATGATATCTATTAAAGCTGAATACATGAAATGAAAACTTATGATCATAAAAAGCATTGCTCATCGTCTCCACCGCCATTTTTGTAGAATATTACCCTTTTATTGTATTATACTATATTTACTTTTTAATGTCAATCATATATAATTAAATAGACGTGAAAATTAATTTTACTACTAAATAAGGCTAAATAAATATTATACAAACCCCTTTAACACTATTTAATAAGATTGGAGAATATTATGAATAAGATTAGGATTGCACAAATCGGAACAAGCGGAAACAGCCACGGAAACGAAATATTTAACACCTTAAAATCGCTTTCGGATATTTTTGAAGTGGTTGGCTATGCTCTTCCTGAAGGGGAACGTGAGAAATTTCCCGATAAGATGCAGGCATTTGACGGTTACCGTAAAATGTCGGTTGATGGAATCTTAAACGACCCGACAATAGACGCGGTAACAGTAGAAACCGAAGAAATTTATCTTACCAAATACGCCCTTCTCGCGGCAGAGCACAAAAAACATATTCATATGGAAAAGCCCGGCGGTGCTGACCTTTTGGAATTTGAAAAACTTATATCAACGGTAAAGAAAAATGGCACGGTATTTCACACAGGGTATATGTACAGGTACAATCCCGCCGTTGTTAAGCTTATGCAAGATATAAAAAACGGAGAACTCGGTGAAATAGTTAGTGTTGAAGCTCAAATGAACGGTCGGCATAGTGATGCAGTCAGAGCGTGGCTTAAAAATCTTAAGGGCGGAATGATGTTCTTTTTAGGTTGTCATCTGATTGACCTTATACTTCAGATTCAAGGCAAGCCGAAAAACATTTTTACCTTTAACAAAAGCACAGGTCTTCACGGAATAGAAGCCTTAGACAACACTACCGTTATATTTGAATACGATAAGGGAATCTCGTTTGCTAAGACTTGTGACATCGAAAAGGGTGGTTTTAACCGCCGTCAGCTTGTTGTCACCGGAACGGAAAAAACCGTAGAAATCAGGCCTCTCGAATTATCGCGGGAAGGGTATTTGTACCCTAAAATGATTACCGAATTAAACGAGTATTCAAGTGAGGACTGGAACGATGAAGGCATACACTCAACAAGTAAAATCTTTGACAGATACATATATATGATGACCGAATTCGGAAGTATAATAAACGGCACAAAGGAAAATCCGTATTCGTATGACTATGAATACGAGCTTTACAAAACAGTATTAAGATGCTGTAATATTATATAAAAATAGGACGATAAGTATGAACAAAAAAATTTTATTAATCGGCGGAAACGGAACTCTCGGAACTTATACAGCAAAGGAGCTGTCCGAAATGGGTCACAGTCTTGACATTATCTGTCTTGAAGATAATCAGGCTGATACCGACCGGATAAAATATTATAAAGCAACAGCAAACATTAATTTTCTTAATGAATTTTTAAAAGACAAATATTACGATGGTATTGTAAACTTTATTCTTTATGAAGATGTTAACGAATACAAGCCAATACATAAAATATTGTCAGGGAAAACCGATCATCTGATTTTTCTCTCATCATATAGGGTATATGCCGACCTTCAACATCCTATTACCGAAACCGCGCCTCAGCTGTTTGACGTCTCGAAGGATGAAGATTTCTTAAAAAACGAAAAATATGCCGTATCGAAATCTAAGGCTGAACACTTTATTCGCGAGGAAAACGGAACAACAAACTGGACAATAGTGCGTCCTGTAATCTCTTTTTCGGACAAGAGGTTTGATATAGTCACCCGAAACAGAAGAGAGGTAATCGACCGAACAAAAAACAACGAAATCATAACCCTTCCCGAGGTATCGCGCAACCTAACCGCAGGGCTTGACTGGGCCGGAAATTCAGGTAAGCTCATTGCAAACCTGCTGTTTAAGGAAAGTGCGTTAGGCGAAGCGTATACAGTTTCTTCGGCGCAAAACCTGACATGGGGTGAAGTTGCAAACATTTATACCGAGCTTTTGGGTGCAAAATTTAAATGGGTAAGCACAGAGGAATTTGTAAAAGAAAATCCATATCTTCGCGTCTGCCCTTGGATTCTCAAATATGACAGATTCTTTGACAGACAAATAGACAACAAAAAAATACTCTCGGCAACAGGTCTTAAAAAAGATAACTTTGTTTCGATTAAGGACGGCATAATAACCGAACTGCATAATTTGGGACTATAACCTAAAATAAATTTTTTCATTCAATAGTGTTTATCAACACGATAAGGTGCGGTCAAAGCCGCACCTTATATTAATTTTCCTCTTATTTCACCGCTGTATAGAAAATCCGCCGTTTTCGCTTTTCTTATACTTAAATTATTTTCAAGAAACGTACAGATATATTTATCAATATGCGGATTATCTAAAAAGTTAAATTGTAACGTCAATGTATCGGCTTCGAATGTGCAGCATCCGACAAAATGAACAAGTTCCTTTTTATCCGTCGAGATACCCTCTATCATCGGTTTAAGTCTCTTTAAAACAGCCTTATTCTCACAGAATTTATTCTTCCCGAACTTCATAGTCTGCCATACTGTGCCGTCGCTGAATCTCAACTCTATCCCATCGCAGCAATCAACAAATTTAACAAGCGATATCTCAAATCCGTTTTTCTCGCACAAATATAATTTATCAAAAATGTTAACGTTGGAACTCTTAAATTCAGCGGGTTTATTATACCCATCCGCATAAGTCTCAAGCTCCTCTTCCGTCACATTGCTGTTTCCGTAAAGCCTGTCTGACAGTTCGTATAAATAATTCAATTCCGCCTGTGGGTCCTCCGAATACGCCTGTACGGAAAGAACCATATTTTTTGATGGCAGGACAACACAGAGCTGTCCGAACGCACCGTCGCCTCTAAAGCCCTCGGCGGCATTTCTCCAAAACTGGAACCCATAACCTGCCGCCCAATCGGGTGACGCGTCCGAATTATTCTTTGACCAAGGTCTGACAGCCATATTTGTCCATTTCTCCGAAAGAATTCTTTTTCCGTTATACACACCCTTATTTAAATAAAGAAGGCCGAGCTTCGCCATATCCTCGGCCGAGGCATATAAGCCAAGCGCCGCCTGTGAATTCCCGCAGGTAAACGAATCCCAATGAGTATTTGTTATTTTAAGCGGCTCAAACAGCCTGATAGAAAGAAAGTCAAACATTGACATATTCGTGAACTTTCTGACTATTTCAGACAAAATATATGTCGCGGCGTTATTATACACAAAATGTGTACCCGGCTCATTTTCGGGTTCAAATCTTAAAAATTCGCTGACGGGGTCTTCTCTCCCGCAAATATTATAAAGCAGGCACGCATTATGCCCCGTGTTCATCGACAGAAGATGTTTAATCCGCATTTTTGATAGATTTCGACCGATTTTATCAGGACATTTATCCTTGAAAATATCTATAATCTTGTCCTCGATACCAATTATATCGTCATCAATCAGAAAACCTACCGCTGTTGCCGAAAAACTCTTACTGAGTGAATACAAATGCTGTTTGTATTCAAACGAATACGGAAGCGGTGCAATCTTCAGCTTTATCGCGCCATTGTGTATAACCACAAACGAATGTATGTCTGTTTTGTTGAGTTACAATTAAGTGTTATACAATTACAATTAAGTTCTATAATTACAAATAAGTTGTATAAAAACTATTGAAATTTTTACAATTATGTTGTATAATTAAAATAGGGGTGAGTTGTAATGGCTAAGCACTTACGTCAATGGGACAGAACTAAAGAGTTTATCAAGAGTTTGTATGAAATCATCAATTTCAAAAGATATGTTTACACCATTGAATGAGTATGCACAGTTTTGTATTGATGAAGTAATTAAGAAAGAAAATTAAATTTGTTTTCAAGCAATCGACTTTTTGTTGGTTGCTTTTTAATTTGAAGGAGGTGGTTGAATAATGCTTAAAATTATACAACTTAATTGTAAATTAAATAAAAAAGTAAACAACTTAATTGTAATTTAACATGTTTTGCTTTTCTTACAGGAATCCATAAATTCCGTGACCGCACCGAAATTTATTCCCCTCGCCGCATAAATCGTGCTTTGTTCCGCCATTTTTTCACCGCCCTATAATATCAATTTTGTTTCTTAAATTATACACACACGGTTTTAGTTTGTCAATCAAAAATTTATACTTCACAGGAGCTTTTATTTTTCCATAGGCTTGGGTTTTATCGATACTCTAAAGGGTGCGGCCTTTCGCCGCACCCTTTTGTGTTATTGAGCCTTATTTCTATTCATAAAATGCTTAATAATTATCTTTATTCTTCTTCTGACAAGGAAGATTACGATTCCGGCCGCGACTACCGCCGCTATACATATCACTATAAGTAATACCGAAGCCTTAGTCGGAGTATATAGTATACAATAAGTCGCCTCTGTTCCGGGCATATCAAGCGTAATATACTTTCCGCGGGACTTAGCTGAAATTTTTTCCCATCCGTTGTCTGTCTTTTGCCAAATGGTATACTTTGCCTTTTCTTCATTCAGAAGTCTGATAGGAACATTTTCTCCGTCGCCTATTTCAGCATTGTTAAGAGTTACCGTCCACACAACCTCACTCTCCTCAAGCTTCGGCTGTACAGCGGGCGCGTCATCTGAATTTTGGACGTGAAGCGTTGCCTTATCGGTAAACTTTCCCTCCGCAAGTCCGAGTGAAAGCGTTCCGCGCTCGTTTGTTTCAATACTCGAAATCATTGTTATCCAATGCTTATATTCTGCTTCAAGCTCTATATCACAATTTACATATTCAGTCGGAAAATCCGGCCATACGCCGAAGCAATCATCTGTCGGCGGAATATCCGGGCATTTTATCATATCCGTCGGCTTTCCGTACTCAACCTCGCGTGTCTCAAGAATCTCACCGTTTGCAACAAACTTAACTGTAAATCCCGAAAATCTCAATGGTACATTTGAAATCTCCAAGAGCTTTTCATGCGTGATTGGTTCGGCATGTTTTGAATAACTTATCGAATCTATACCTCCAACCTCTTTGTCGATAAAGAAGCTGCTTCTGACCCCGTCATTATCCTTTGCTTCACCCGCAATAGCTCCGAGAGCCTCGCTTCCCTTAACATCACTTATGCTATAGCAAAGCGAAATTACATCTGCCTTGCCGGCTATACCGCCTATGCTCCGATCGCCTTCAACCGTACTCTTTGAGTAACTCTTTCGGATTGAAGAGTTGCCGTAACCGGCTATACCGCCGACAAAGCTTCCGGTATCGCTCTTTACTTGAGAATAATTCTCACAGTTAAAAATCGTTCCCAAATCCATACGTCCGCAAACTCCACCTATATCATCCTTCTTTCCGAGTATACTTCCGCTGTTTATACACTTCTGAAGCACGGCCTTGGTCTTATAAGTAAAGTTTAGCGCATCGGGTTTTTCTATATCTTCTTCGGGGTCGCTCGAATAGTCTATCGCCATTGTTCCGGCAATACCTCCAACGTTCCTGTCAGCCTCAATCGACGCATAGTTGGTACAGCTGTCGATTTTTCCCTGTTTCGTGTTATTTATATCTTCATCCGAAACATCGGTAATAAGCTCTGATATCGAAAAATCTGAAGCTTTATCATCAAGTCGCTTCGCCTCATCGGTGAAAAGTCTCAAAATCACGTTAATCTGTTCGCTTATCTTGTTAATATGCGAAGTCATATTATCGCCGCCGTTTTTAACCGTATCCTCTATCTTGCCGATTTCATCCGAAATTTGACTCAGACTGTTGAAAAGTCCATCGCTTGACATATGATACTCATCATTCAGCTTAACAAAGTTTATCGGCCCCGCATCTGTGATTCTTTTTAATGTATCAGAAACATCCTGGGAAATACTTCCCATATCATCCGCAACTTCCGAAAGCGTCTTTGAGCCGTCACTCAGTTTATCACAAATCTTATCAACCTTATCACTCTCGTCATCAATATATTCTTTTAACGTATCGTGCGACACAGATACTTACGCCCAAAGGTATAACGCTTACCAAAACAATCAGTGACCTTATGGAAAATTCTATGGACGCAGATGTATTCGAGTGCATATGCAAATCCGATGAAGGCATTGACTTCATCGGCAGCAGCAACAGGCTTACCCATACGGAAATTGCAATGGCGGGAATGTCATTTCGGGAAACGATTCTGAAAAGGCTTTTGGTTGATGTGCAGAACGATTATGATTACATAGTTATAGACTGTCCGCCGAGCGTAGGTTTGATGACACTTAATGCACTTTCAGCGGCAGACGGGGTTATAATACCGATAAAATCAAATGATTTTTCATCACTCGACGGATTTGCCGAACTGATAAAATATATTAAGCTGACCAAATCGCAGATAAATCCAAATTTGAGTGTAGCCGGAATTCTGCTGACATATTACTCACCCGTCACAAATATTGCAAAGGTTGTATGTGAACAGGTTGAGAGTATTAAAGCAGTACCCATATTAAAAACAAAAATCCGATTATCAACCACTGTTGCCGAAACCCCGGCAGTGCGAAAAACATTGTTTCAGTACAAGCCGAACAATAAAGCTGCGGTTGACTACGAAAAACTTGCAAAGGAGGTAATGGAACTGTATGAGCTTAAAGAAATTGCAAATGGATGCGGATAATCCGATATTTGAGGAAATGACATCTGATGAACAATCGGAAATAGCGTCAATATTTGATACGCCGCAGATAGATGATAAGCAAAATCAGCAACCTATCTCGGAAATTCCGCTTGATAATATCAGACCGTCACAGCACAACAGGTTTGAACCGTACACAGGCGAAAAGAAACAGGCTATGATAGACAGCATTATAGAAAACGGTATCATTACACCGCTTACGCTGAGAAAAACGGAAACATCGGATATATATGAAATCATATCGGGCGAAAATCGTTGGCGATGCGCGAGAGAGGCAGGGCTTGAAAGCGTTCCTGCCGAGATCAGAGAGTGCAGCGAGGAAGATGCAATTATGCTTCTGACAGAAGCTAATCTCATAAATCGTGATGTATCTTTCAGAGAACGTGTTATTGCATATCGACAGCAATATGATGTTATGAAAAAGAAGTCGGGTGAACGAAGTGACTTGCAAGCTGACGGAGAAAAGGTTGACAGTCTGGATATTCTTGCAAAGAAATACGGCGGTTCACGAACACAGATGTATCGGTATATCAGAACTGCGGAATTATCTGATGCTTTAATTACGGCAACAGGTTCTAACAGGATAGCTCTTGACGCTGCCGTAAAATTGACAGCGCTTGACGAAAATGCACAGGCTGTTGTTGCAAACTATCTTGAACAAACACGTTGCAAAATTAAAGGAACCGGTGCAGATGAAATTGTTAAAGCGTTTAATACCAACAGCTTAAATTTTGGTTCGCTTGATGATATATTTGAAAGCGAAGATAAAAAACATAAGCCGATAACATCCATTAAAATAACAAAGTTTTCAAAGTATTTCAGCGGTGTAAGAGATTCAGAGTATATAGAACAAACCATTGAAAAAGCATTGGAGATGTATTTTGAGCATATGGAAGAAAACACAGCCGATGAAGATGATGAATACACTCAATGCGGAGAAATTGAGTAAGGAGGAGCATTGTTATGAAGGCATTGGATATTAAGTATAGAGATGTGGACGGAGCTAAATACCCCGAACTGCAAATATCTAAGAACCCCGAAGCTGATAGAATACCGCTCGGAAAATACGGACAAATATGCTTAAACTTCATTAAAGAGGAACACCCTGACAGATATGCCGAGCTTAGAATGAGCGGAGATTTAATGCCGCTTATGCACGAAGTAAATGAAGAAGCTTACAGACAGGTAAAAGACCTTACGGAAAAGCTGATGAAAAAAGAACAATTCGATAAATCAGATACGATGGCAAGGACGAGAATATATAATACCTGTCAGGCAGAAGCGGAAAGCATAGTATTAAACGAGTTTGTATATCAGCCGAGATAAAAATATAACTGATGATAAAACAAAGACAGGAGGACTGAATAATATGAAGAAAAATATAGTTATGGCAGTTATCTTTGCAATGGTTATGGGAATGAGTACGGCAAATGCAGCCGAAATTCCGATGGAATCACTTCCCTTTTATGTGAATGATGAAAGTGTGATAATTGCGGAAAGCCATATATCCGATATTTTAGATGAGGTTAAAAACGGACTTGGATATGCCGATGCGGTAAATAAAGCAAACAGCAGAATTTTAAATGCCGTGCTGAACAATGAAACAAACGGCTATGGTTACGGTGTACTTGCCGATATTACAATAAATGCGGTATTTCAGTATCGTGAGATGTATCTGCGCCCGGACTTTTACCAAAACGCAGAGGAATGGTTAAAACCGCTGCTCACCGATATTATTGCAGAGTATGCAAACGGGACAACGGATAAAAATACAGCAATCAAAAAAGCGTATGAGAAAATATATCAGACAGCAGATAGGTCATTTGATTATGACGCACAGCTGGAGCTTGACACTTGTTACAGAGATATTCCGTCTGTTTGCGGAAGCTACTTCACCGTTGCAAGAAAGCTGATATTAAATGCAAAATAAATTGCAGACAAATCTTCAATGCCGCCCTTCGGGGCGGTTTTTGTTTTATCATCGGAAAATAAGGATAAGGTGAATATGGAGAACTATACAGGTAAAAAAGACTGTTTTGCGTATCAGACAAGACACTGTATGGCATTGACCGAAATGCTTTGCAAAACGAGAAAATGCCCGTTTTATAAAACACGCAGACAGTTTATAGAGGATTTGAAGAAATATCCTCCGCCGGAGGGTATGCACTGGCGAATAAGAGATAAATAAAAATATAATGAAAGCAAATTAAGATAAGCCGCAAAATGTCAGAGAAATCTGATGTCTTGCGGCTTTTTGTTTGCTTTCTGCGGAAGGAGGAACATAAATGAGCAAAATAAAAGCCGTTTGGGAGTTGTTTGACGAGGCGAGCCGTGAGGCATCAAGAAACGGCAAGGAGTGGACGGATTATCTGAAATTTGCATCACGAATATACAAATATAATTTTGATAATGCCTTGCAGATTTACGGACAGAATAAGGACGCAACTATGCTTGCCGAAAGAGAGCTTTGGGAAAACCGTATCGGCAGAGCAATCAATAAGGAGCATACAAATATAGCCGTATTTGATGTTATGTCGGCAAAACCGCAGCTTCGCTATTTGATTGATATATCCGATACAAGCGGTGATGAAAAAACATATCCTCGTCTGTGGCGGCTCACACCTGAAAATTCGCAGCCGCTTTTGGAAAGACTCAAAAAACAGCACCCGGCAGACGCAGATACGATTGAGGAATATATCGGGTTTGAAGTTGTACACAGAGTTAATGAGATTCGCCCCGGCTTTTATGACGGCATTAAAAGAAATACCGAAGGCTCGCCGCTGTTTGAAATTGAGGACGACGAATTAAAATCTAAGGTTAATGTTATGGTGTGGAACAGCGCCGTATATATGATGTATTCAAGATGCGGCTTTGATACAAGCGGACTTGACGGACAGTTTGAGGATATTTCGGATTTTAATAATAAATCCCTTTTGTATCGTATGGGAAACTGTGCAACAATTATTGCAAGAGATTTTTTAAGCGAGTGTGCAACAAGCTTAAATCAGCTTGCAAAGGAACACCGTGAGCAAGCCATCAGTGAAAAGAATAATACCGAACCTCAAATAGCACCGCCCGTTTCCGCAAAAAGGCGTATATCGGAGAATATCCGAAAAGGTGCAGAAAAAACCGCAGAGGTGAGCCCTGCACAATTAAGTATTTTCGGCAATGATGAAGAAGCTGCCGAAATAGTTAATGTTAGCAGTGAAAGTGACGAAATCAGCGATGATGATGTTATAAAAAGTATTGCTTCTTACGGCAGCCTGATTGCAGGCGGAAAACAGAGAATATATGAGTTTTTTCAGAGCAATACAGGCTGGAAAGACAGAGCAAGTTTTTTGAAAAATGAATACGGAATATGCGGAGCGTCCGTAACGGTAGACGATATGTATTATTCGTGGATGGCAGATGGAAAAGGAATCGAGTATCACGCAAGGGAAAATACCGATAATAAAAAGCGTATTACTTGGAACAGCTTTGCGAAATATGTTCAGGAGTCAATAAATGAAGGTACATATTATATTCCCGAACAGAAGGCTGAAATACAAGAAACCGAATCGGCAGATGAAGCCGAAAACATAAAACCCGATTTCAAATACGGTGATTTCATTTCTCTTAACGGTGATATATTTGAAGTGCTTGAAAGCGATGAGAAAGAACAGACTACGGATTTGGGTGACATACAGTTTTATGTATCGCCGCATACATATGTTCTGGTTGAGGCAACACCGTGGGAGGATTTTAAAACAGCCGAGCTTGTCAAAACGCCTGAAAAGGCATTGCCGGAAATTCATGTTAACGATTATGTGGAATATCAAAACCGCAAATATAGAATTACGAGAATTGATGGGGATCGTGTGCATTTGCTTGATGAAACATATAAAGGCAATTTGCATCCGCAGCTTTGGACAAGTAAATCAACATTTATAGAAGCACCGATTTATGATATTCGTGAGGCTTTAAGAAATACAGACCTTGAAAGAACCTATACCAAAGAGGAATTTTTTAACTGTGAAATAGAAATGCTGTCAAAGGAATATGACGGAAGAACTTTCTATTTTCCTTATGCAATAGTTCATTCGGGCAGATTTTTATTGAATTTTGCACCAAAGGAAGAATGGACGGAACAAGAGCTTACAGACGGACGGAAAAACGCATATAAGGATTATTTAATGGATCACCTCGGATATAGTCATAAAGAGGCATTGGCAGAGGCTGAAATTATGACAGAGGACGAATATGACAAGCATTATTCAGATGATTACAAGGTCAACATAGAAGATCAATTTTCTGTTGCAGACAGGCAGTACGAGGTTTTAAACTTCGACCAAAACAAACAAGAGGTGTTGGTTCGTGATATTACGAACAGCGATGAGGAAAAGCTGCCGCTTTACGAAATTTTCGATATTCCGTTTGTTTACCACAGAACACAGGCGATAAAGGATTTAAGAAATGTTGAGCTTCAGGATTTCTTAAATGCCCCTGTTGATTTTATCAATGTTACCTTTGGTGAGGGCGATGAAGAAACAGTATATACATATGGTTATTTGTATCTTAAAGATGCGGTCATTTATATGGACTATACCGTTGACAATCCGGAATGGACGGAAAAAGAGGTTGAAAACGGACAGCGCAGGGCTTTCAGAAATTATCTGAGTGATATTATGGGATATTCGGATAAGGGGGCTTGTGTTGAATCGGGGCTGATGCAGGCAGAAGAATATGATAAGCTGACGGAAACATTTGTGCCTGTATCTGATATTCCGAAAGCAGATGAGGTGCTGAACACACCTGTTGAAGAACCGGAAACACAGCCGTTGCCGACAGCAAATGAAAATTCGGAGCTGTCGGTTACAGAGTTGTTTGAAAAAATCCATTCGGAGGACGACGGCAAGACTATAGCGCTATTCCCCATAGGCGATTTTTATGAGGCATACGGCGATGATGCAAAAAATCTTTCGGAGGAGCTTGACTTACATCCGGCAAATAAAGTGATTGACGGCAGAAACTATGATATGTGCGGTTTTCCGAATCATATTTTGGAGCAATATATGAACGCTCTGAATGATAAGGGTTATGATGTCGCTCTGGTAGCTGAAAATAACAAGGTACTCAGGGTTATTTCCACCGAGAAAGCATTGGGAAAAACCGTTGATGCTGAAGAAACTGTTGCACCTGTTATCGAAAACAGAATTGATTACACATATTCGCCTGATGATAATATAGACGCCGGAGGTCCGAAAGCGAAATTCAAAGCAAATATCGAAGCGATTAAATTGCTTAATCAAATTGAGAGTGAAAATAGACTTGCAACGGCTGATGAACAGCGGATACTCTGTAAATATGTCGGCTGGGGCGGTCTTTCGGAGGCTTTTGACGAAAATAATTCGTCTTGGAGTTCGGAATATGCGGAGCTTAAAGGACTTTTGACTGATGATGAATATAAAAGTGCATTGGCATCGGTTTTATGTGCGCATTATACGCCGCCCGAAATTATTGAAAATATTTATGCAACGATTGAAAGAATGGGATTTAAGGGTGGAAACGTCCTTGACCCTGCAATGGGAACAGGCTTGTTCTTTGCGGCAATGCCGGAGGAGATGAAGAAAAACAGTAAATTATACGGCTATGAAATTGACGATATTTCCGGCAGAATTGCAAAACAGCTTACACAGACGGCAAATATAAAAATACAGGGCTATGAAACAAATGAAGAACCCGATAACTTTTTTGATATTGCCGTCGGGAATATACCGTTCGGAGATTATAAGCTGTTCGATCCTAAATTCAATAAATATAAGTTTCTGATTCATGATTACTTTATAGCCAAAACGCTTGAAAAGGTTCGCCCCGGCGGCATTATCGCCTTCATATCCTCAAAAGGTACATTGGATAAGGAAAATGAAAGTCTGAGAAAATATGTCGGGAACCGTGCGGAGCTGCTCGGCGCTGTTCGTATGCCGAACAATACTTTCAGGAAAATGGCGAATACCGAGGTGACGGCAGACATCATATTCCTGCAAAAACGGGAAAGAATTGTTTCTGCCGAACCGTATTGGACAAAGCTTGGCATTGACGCCGAGGGTATTCCGGTAAACGCATATTTTGAACAAAACCCATTTATGCTGCTCGGTAGTATGCAATACGATAATCGGTTTGGAACAAACAGTATAACATATTTAAAAGCGGCAGATGATTTTGATTTAAAAAGAGATTTACAGGCAGCTTTAAGTGCAATAGAGGGACATATAACCGAATATGAAAGGACTGAGGAAGCGGACAGCGGAGAAGCTATTCCTGCCGATCCGAATGTCCGTAATTTTACTTATGCTTTTGTTGATAACGCCTTATACTACCGTGAAAATTCCGTTATGCGAAGAATGGAATATGAGGGCAAGGCTCTTGAAAGAATCAAGAACTTGTGCGAAATCCGTGACATTACCCGCAGCTTGATTGAAGTACAGACAGATGAAGAACCCGATGAAGTTATCGGCACCTATCAAGCCGAGCTTAACAAAAGATATGATTTGTTTGTAAAAAAATACGGAAATATCAGCATTTCCGCAAACGAGCGTGTTTTTCGGGATGACAGCGATTATCCCCTGCTTTGTTCTCTTGAAAAGTTTGATGATGAAACCAAGACCTATTCAAAGGCTGATATTTTCAGTAAGCGAACAATAAAGCCGGAAAAAAAGCCGGAGAGTGTTGATAATGCTCTTGACGCTCTTAAATTATCGCTGTCGGAGTACGGTCGTGTAAACTTAGACTATATGTGTGGATTGTACCATAAATCACAAAGCGTTGTTTTTGATGAATTAAAGGGACAGATATATCTAAACCCTGAAAAAATCAACGAACCGCTGCCGCCGAATATGACGGCCGAGGAATATTTCAGCGCATACGGAGATAAGCACAAATGTATTGAAACGGCAGACGAATACCTGTCGGGTGATGTGCGTCAAAAACTGAAAATGGCAAGATTTTCGGCTGAGGGACACCCGGAACTGTTTTCGGGTAATGCGGCAGCGCTTGAAGAAGTGCAGCCTCCGCTTTTAACTGCTGCGGAAATTGCCGTAAGCACGGGACTTACATGGATTGATAAAGAGGATTATACGCAGTTTATGTATGAAAAATTTAATACCCCGTCGTATGTACAGTACGGAAGCAATGCAGTGACCGTCGAGTATAACAGATTTACTAATGCCTTTTCGGTGAGAAATAAAAGCTATGACGGAAGCTCTGTAACAGTAACTCAAACCTACGGCACAAACCGAATGAACGCATACGAAATATTTGAGGCGAGCCTTAATATGAGAAGCGCTACCGTTCACGATGCGGTTGAAAAGGACGGCAAGACGACATACCCCGTAAATCAGAAAGAAAGTATGCTTGCAAGAGAAAAGCAGTATCTTATTGAAGAAGCCTTCAGAAGCTGGATTTTTGAGGAGCCGGAGCGAAGAAAAAAGTATGTTGATTATTATAACGAGAATTTTAATAACATAAGACTCAGAAAATATGACGGCAGCTTTTTGACCTTTCCGGGTATGACAAATGACATCATTATGAGAGAGCATCAGAAAAATGCCGTAGCAAGAGCGTTGTTTTCAAACACAAACGAGCTTTTGGATCATAAGGTTGGCGCGGGAAAATCCTTTGTTATGGTTGCAAGCTGTATGGAACTGAAAAGGCTGGGGCTTGCAAACAAAAGCATATTTGTTGTACCGAACCACTTAACCGGGCAGATGGGCGCTGAATTTTTAAGACTGTATCCGTTTGCAAATATACTTGTGACTACCAAAAAGGATTTTGAAAAGAAAAACCGACTACGGTTTGTCAGCAAAATTGCAACAGGTGATTGGGACGCTGTTATTATTGGTCACAGTCAGTTTGAAAAGATTTCAATGTCAAAAGAACGGCAGATTATGATGCTGGAAAAACAGGTTAATGAAATAGTTGAGGCCGTTGCGATAGCAAAAGCCGAAAGCGGTGACAGAATTACCATAAAGCAAATGGAGAAGATGAAAACCGACCTGAATACTCAAATTCAGGAGCTTGCGGACGACAGCAAAAAGGATGATTTAATTACATTTGAAAGCTTGGGGATTGATTATATGTTTGTTGACGAGGCTCATTATTTTAAAAACTGTGCCGTATTTTCCAAAATGCGTAATGTTGCCGGAATTGCACAGACCAAAGCGAAAAAAGCAACGGATATGCTTATGAAGTGCCGGTATATGCAGGAGGTAAACGAAGGTAAGGGCATCGTGTTTGCAACAGGAACACCGATTTCAAATTCAATGACGGAAATGTTTGTTATGCAGAGGTACTTAGATCCGAAGGAGCTTGAAAAAAGGCATATGATGCACTTTGACGCATGGGCGGCGCAATACGGAGAGTGTGTAACCTCTCTTGAGCTTGCCCCCGAAGGCACGGGATACAGATACCGCACAAGGTTTGCAAAATTTAAGAATATGCCGGAGCTTTTATCAATGTATCACAATTTTGCGGATGTTGTAACCGATGAGGACTTGAACTTGCCTATACCCAAAATGCGGGGCGGTAAGCCGATTGTAATTAACAGCGAACCGAGTGATTTTGTAGTAATGCAAATGATGGAATTTGTTGAAAGAGCAAATGCAATCCATAACGGAATGGTATCAAGCTCAGAGGATAATATGCTAAAAATCACGAATGAGGCAAGACTTCTGGCAACCGATCCGAGATTGATTGATCCTATTGCAGAGCATACGGCGGATTCAAAGGTGAGTATGTGTGCGGAAAATGTGTACCGGGAATTTGAAAAGAGCGCTGATATTAAGGGAACACAGATTGTATTTTGCGATATAGGAACACCGAAAGCGGAGGGGATATATAATGTCTATGACGGTCTGAAAGCGGATTTAATATTAAAGGGTATTCCCGAAGATGAAATTTGCTTTATACACGACGCCAAAACAGACGCACAAAGAGAAGAACTGTTTGCCCTAATGCGAAGCGGCGAAAAAAGAGTTATTATCGGCTCAACAAGCAAGCTGGGCGTAGGAACAAATATTCAAAACAGAATAGTCGCACTTCACAATTTGGATTGTCCGTATCGTCCGAGCGATATTGAACAGCGTTTAGGCAGAGGGCTTCGGCAAGGCAATATGAATGATGAGGTTGCTGTTTATACATATGTAACGCAGAACACATTCGATGCGTACATGTGGCAGATAGTGGAAAATAAACAGCGCTTTATATCACAAATAAAGTCCGGCAGAATGGTAGACAGAACCTGCGAGGATATAGATGAAACGGTGCTTACCTTTGCAGAGGTTAAGGCTATCGCAACGGGTGATGAGCGTATTAAAGAAAAGATGGATTTGGATTTACAGGTAAATCGCTTGAAAATGCTAAAATCCAATTATGATAATCAGAGATATTCCTTGCAGGATCAGTTTACAACAAAATATCCGAGAGCAATAGCAGAACACGAAAAAATGCTTGAAAAGCTTACGGAAGATAAAGAGATTTTTGAGCAAAACAGGTCTGAAAATTTCTGCGTTACAGTATCAGGGCAGGTTATTGATGAGCGTGAAAAAGCCGGTGAGATATTTATAGCTATGGCAAAATCATTACAGGTGGACGAAAAAAAGAATATCGGCAGCTTTTGCGGATTTAATCTTGAAGTTGAAAAAATGAAAGAGTTTGGCGGTGTTTTCTACTTTTTGCGCCTTGTCGGCAACCTGACATATAAGGCGGAAATGTCGGACAGTGCACAGGGAAATACGATAAGGCTTGAACACTTGTTTGAAACCATAAATAAAAAAATAACAGAAACACAAGGCAAGCTTGAAACGGACAGAAAAAATCTTGAAAATGCAAAGATAGAGTATGAAAAACCGTTTGCTTATGAAGATGAATTAAAGGAAAAATCCGAAAGGCTTATGTTTCTTAACAGTGAACTTGATTTGGATAAAAAAGACGATGTGGTTGAAGGAAATGATGAAAACAGTGAGGAGGACGAATCAGTGCAGGCAAATGAGATTAATAAGCAAAGCAGCAACGCAGAACAGGTGTCGGCTTTGGATGATATGCCGTACTCTGCTCTTGAAAAACAGAATTACAGGCTGATTCGGGCGATGTTTCCGGAAATGCTTAACGGAAAGTGCAGCTATATGAAATTCAGGCAGGAATATTATGATGATATGTATATCGAAAATATTGGCGGCAACACTTTGGCGCTTTGTCTGTTTCACTTGCAAAACGGCGATGTTATGCGAGATCCCGAATACACATTCAAATTTGATAACGAAAACGAAGCGGTACGAATCCTTGAATGGCAATTAGACAGTTTGGGGAAATATGAATGTGTATATGACGCTGACAATCCGAAAATGTACAGCCCGGGCTTGAAAAAGGATTTGGACGAGTCCTTTTATTCCACGCTTAATGACATAATGAAAATCGGATATGAGGAATATACACGAAATGAAGTTGATGAGGAATGTGACGAGGCTGAGCTATAACCTTGTTCTGATTTGGAATAAGGTTATATCTTTTCGGAAGGAGTGAGAATAATTTATACAAATAAAGATTTGCAGACAATGCAGGCGTGGCCGCTTGAAAGAAAAATACGGGTAACGCAAACAAGAATTATGGAATGGTATATGCACTACAAAGGAAATGCTGCGGTATCTTTTTCGGGCGGCGCCGATTCTACGGTATTGCTGGATTTGACAAGAAGAATTTATCCGCATATAGAGGCTGTGTTTGTAAACACTACAATGGAATTTCCCGAAATAATCAAATTTGTGAAATCCCATGAAAATGTAACCGTATTAACCCCGAAAACAACCTATGCGAATGTTATTAAGGAATACGGCTATCCGGTTATATCAAAGGAAATTTCCAATTATATTTATCGAATGAAAAACTATGACGACTGTATGGAAGCATACGATAATCAACTGCACTTAAAATCTGCGGAATGGCTGAGAGATAATTTCTCGGACATTCCGTTTTCGTTTATGAAGTGTATGTTCGGATTTTCAAAGAAAACGGCGGCAGAGTTTTTGAAAACGGGAATATTGCCGAAATCAAAATACTGTATTCCGAAGCAGTGGCAGTATCTTATAAAAGCGCCGTTTAAAATAAATGACCGTTGCTGCTATCATTTGAAAAAAGCGCCGATTCACAGATTTTGCAGGGAAACGGGTAAAAAAATGATAGTAGGGACATTGGCAGAGGAAAGTCAGATTAGGCGTCAGGCGTGGCTGAAGCAAGGCTGCAATGCCTTTAATGCGGCAGAACCGAAATCAACACCGCTGTCATTCTGGACCGCACAGGATATTTTACAATATTTGAATCTAACTAAAATTCCGTATTGCAGCCTTTACGGAGATATTATTACAACGTCTGACGGACAATTAAAGTTTTCAGGCTATCAGAGAACAGGCTGCGTGGGATGTCTTTACGGCTGTCATTATGATGAAGAACCGAACCGTTTACAAATGCTTAAAATTACCCACCCGGCTTTGTATAATTATTTTTTTGAAAAGCTCGATTACAAAACGGTGTGTGATTTTATAGGGATACCGTATTAAAGAACAGGAGCAGCTTATGAGAAAAGTATATGAACCGAAACCGAGATTTACTCAAGAGCAGTATGAAAAGGCGGCAAGCACAGATGTTTTGAAGTTTTTGCAGGAACGGGGATATGAGTTTAAAAAGACAGGCGGATCGTATAAGGCAAAGGGTGTTCACGGCGGTTTTGTAGTCAATAACAATCTATGGAATTGGTTTGCGAGAGGTATCGGCGGCACCGCAATAGATTATCTTTCAAAGGTTGAGGGTATGGATTTTGTGAACGCTGTTTTATACCTTTGCGGCGAGGAATACGACGGCAGCAGAAAACCGATTGAAAAGCTTGCCGAAGAACCGCCTAAACCCAAAGAACTTATGGTGCCGCAGGAAAATTCACACGCAAGACACGCATTTGCATACTTGTCTAAGACAAGAAAAATTGATAATGAAATCATATCCGAGCTCATGCACCAAAAGAAAATATATGAAAGCTTGGAGTATTTTGCAAAAGCAGATATAAACGGTGAGGTTGCGGTAGTAAAGATTATAACTTTTGCGGATTTTGAAAAATTACCGCAATATAACCTGATAGACCGCTGCGGGGAAAAATACGGCTTGAAGCTTGGCTTTAATGATGAAAATAAGCTCAAATACATAGGTGTTGAAAACATCAGCTATGACAGCCTTGCACCGTATAAGAAAAGCGGAATTTTTAAGAATATATCAAGTGTTAATAACTGCGTATTTTGTGGTTATGATGAATCCGGGCAGATGAAATATGCTGCTATGCGGAGCGTAAACCAAAACTCAAAATTCAGACAAGACGCCGCCGGATCGGATAAGCAGTATGGTTTTTCTATGGATAGCACGAGTGATGAATTATTTGTATTTGAAGCTCCGATTGACGCAATGAGTCACGCAACTCTTTTTAAGCTTGAGGGGCTTGATTGGAAACAGGACAGCCGTGTATCAATGGGTGGGTTATCTGATTTAGCATTGGAACATTATTTAAAAATGCACCCGTACATAAAGAAAATACATTTTTGCCTTGATAATGACGAAGCCGGAAAAAACAGAATATACGGCGTATATGATGAGGAAAAAGGTGAACAGACAATAGAAAGCTACAAGAAAAAATATGAAGGCTTGGGGTATGAAGTTTTTGTGGATTTGCCTGTAACCAAAGACTATAATAACGATTTACAAATGTATTTAAGTGAACAGGCGGCAAATGAGAATGATGAAATTTTAGAAATGTGACCTTGTTCCATATTGGAACAAGGTTCGGAAAGGACAGGTGATGTGTAATGCCGAATCATGTAAGGAATATTATTGTAATTGAAACGGATAAAGAAAAAATTACAGAAATATTAGACGCAATCAAAAATGATGAAAAAGGAATCGGAAGCATTGATTTTAACAAGCTGATACCTATGCCGGAAACACTTAATATTGAGTGCGGTTCAAGTACACGCAAAGGACTTGAAATGTTTTCCGATATGAGAGAAAAATATGAGAAACTGATGCATATACTCAAAACCACCCCGGATTCCGAAAAATTTATGTTTGCTGTTAAGGCAAAAAAGGAACTTGAAAAAGAAATAAATGGTATGCCGGAGGAAGATAAAAAACTGTTCGATTTGGGAAAGCAAGCCTTTGAAAATATCCGGAATTACGGTGCGCCGACTTGGTATGAATGGTCGATAAATAATTGGGATACAAAATGGAACGCCTATGATTTTGACTATGATAAAGATAAAACAATATATTTTAATACGGCATGGTCAGCACCGCACAGTATTTTGCAGACGATTTCCGAAAAATATCCGGAAGTACGGTTAGAACATAGCTGGGCTGACGAGGATATTGGGTACAATGTCGGAGAGCGTATATATCAGGGCGGTGAAACAGCATATGAAAATATCCCGGCAGGAGGCTCTAAAGAAGCAATGGATATGGCATTCTCTATCAGAGAGTGCTCGCCCGAAGATTACGGACTTGTGCTTAACAGCAGCGGTACGGAGTACATTGATGCGGAAAGCGAACCACAGGCTTTGCTGCCTGCAAGTGAAGATGAAGAATTTGAAATGTGACCTTATTCCAATTTGGAACAAGGTTAATTTTATGCACGAGGAGGTGTTTATATGCCTGCGGTATTAAAACAAAAACCGGAATATAGGCTGAAAGTCGAATACGATGATGAACCGATAAATCCGCGCAAGGACTACGATAATTTTGCACATATGGCTTGCTGGCATCGTAACTATAATCTCGGTGATGAACACGATTTTGATGACCCGCCGGAACTGTTAAAGCAGATGATAAGAGATACTCTATCTGCTGATGAAGTCATTGATTATGTCAAAAAGTCCAAATTTGATGATGTACGGTTGATATATAACCGTTCAGAGCGTGAATGGGAGCTTCAGGACGAGTATAACGGTAAATGGTTCACAGAATATACATTTACGCCTAATGAATTAAAAAATTCAGATGAGGCAAAAGATTGTGTGCTGGAGTTTTTGTCCATAAATTCACTTAAAGAGCTTGCAGAGAGAAAAAATATAATGCTGCCGCTTTACCTTTATGACCACAGCGGAATCACAATGTCTTGCAGTCATACATACCCTTATAACGACCATTGGGACAGCGGACAGGTCGGGTGGATTTATGCAAGTTATAATGAGATTGAAAAAGAGTACGGCACTCTGTCGGCAGACACGATAGAAAAAGCCGAAACCCGAATGATTGGTGATGTGGAAACCTATGATTGCTATCTGCGCGGCGAATGTTACGGTTTTATTATTGAAAAAAACGGAGAAGAAATCGACAGCTGCTGGGGTTTTCTCGGTGATTTAAGAGAGGTTCGTGAGGATATGAAAAACTATGTTTCGGATGAAGAAAAACATCTTTTTGACAACATTGATTACTGTTGTATGGAGTATGCCGAAAATGAAGAATACGAAGATGAGGACGAATACGATATGTGACCTTATTCCAATTTGGAACAAGGTTCGGAATGGAGGAATTTTATATGAGCAGCATTAATTCGCATTATTATTTGGTCGGTCACGCAGCAAGCGGCGAAAATCCCGAAGTGGTGTATATGAAACCGACCGCTGAAAACATTGCAAACTTTATTATGAAACACCGTGATGCTGAGGTTATGATAACGGATGAGCTGGATATACCCTTTGTTACAGCTTTTAACGGCTTTATTAACACCTGTAGGGATCAAAACTTTCTTATTACCGAATTGCACCCTGCAATCATACCTATTCAGCGCGGCAAAAAGGAGGTCGGAGAGATTGACAAATATCCTATGAGCGAGAATGAATATGAAGATGAGATGTATGATTAACCTTGTTCCAATTTGGAACAAGGTTACGAAAGGAGGCGATTAAAATAGCAAGACCGAAATTTACTGCAAAAATATCCTATGATACAAAGCCTGTAAATCCGAGATTAAGTCAGGAATACAGTCATATGATATGCCGGCACGAAAAATATAACTTGGGTGATAAGCATAATTTCAAATCCGAAAAGGAGTTGTTTGAGTATTTATTGCAAAAGGCGAATATCAATCCGGAGAAAATCGGCGTCGATATGGATAACATTGAAGGTTCAAAAGAAAAGCTTCTTGAAGAATTGCGAAAACACCTCCCTATCCTCCCCCTTTACCTTTATGACGGCAAATTCCCTGAAATGACAACAGCGCATGAACGCCGAGGAACAAAAGGTGAGTTTGTCGGGTACATCTTTATGGATGAGGAACAGCTTGAAAAACTGTTCGGGGATGCCGGTGAAGATAAAATAAAAAACGGAGTGTGGTATTTACTTGAAGAGGTGGACTTATACAGTAATTACATATGCGGCAATAATTTTCTCTATGAGCTGTTTAAGGACGGAGAATATTTTTGTGCGATGTCAGGCTTTATCGGACAGATGAACAGCGAAATGCTTCATGATATGGAAATGTCGGCAAAGGATATGCTTATCGGCGAAAATGTAACAGCCGAAGAAGTGACCGATATGTTCGGTGTTGACGCACCGCAGATTATCGAGGATAAAAATGTTGAGAGCGTTCCGAATATTGAAAATGTTGAATACGAAGAAATGGAGATGTGACCTTGTTCCAAATTGGAATAAGGTTAATTTTTTTTGTTAGCTTGCCGCCGCAAAGGATAAAAACCGCATAGTAAAACCGCTGAAAGCTAACGGCAAGCTTCCTGTTTGTATATACAAACAGCTTGTTTTAATACTTGGGCATAGCCCAAACCCATTTAAGATAGGAGTGTGAAATTTTATGAAAGACGAAAAAGAACAGCTTTGCCCCAAATGTCAGACGGGGCTTGACAGCCTGAAATTAGACAGCCGAGCGCCTATGTGTCCGTATCTGGATTATCATAACGGTACACATTGCTCAAAATTCCGTGATCTTAAAGAAACGCAGGGAAAAAGCGAATAATGTGCAGGAGGTGATAGTATTGAAGGATTACGGTTTCAGCATACGGATAGAAAAATCCGATTTGGATAAAATCAGAGAAAATGCACAAAAGGCGAATATGACAACTACCGCCTATCTCATAAACAGAGCCTTGCGTGACGACCGGATTATTATACTTGAAGATTTAAAACCCGTATGTCATGAACTAAGAAAAATCGGTACAAATCTCAATCAGCTTACAATGCTTGCACACAGAGGGCAAATAAACTGCGTTAATCTTTCCGTATTATCGGAGGAAGTGAAAAAGCTATGGCAGCCATTGAATTTATTAACCGAAAGAACAAAACCTATGGGGCATTGAGGCGGGTTATAAATTACATAACCCGTTCCGATAAAACCGAGGATAGCTTGATTTACGGTGAACTATGCAATAAAAGCACCGCAAATGAGGATTTTATTCAGGTCAAGCAAATGTACGGAAAGGAAAAAGGCAGGCAGTATATACATTTTGTGCAGTCCTTTTCACCCGATGAAGATATAACGCCGGAAATAGCAAATGAAATAGCACAAAAACTGATTTCGCATCCTGCGTTTAAGGGCTTTCAGGTGCTTATTGCAACGCATACGGACACGCCGCATATTCATACTCATTTTGTTATCAATTCCGTAAATTCCGAAACGGGCTTAAAATGGCAGCTATCGGCAGAGGAACTGCAAAGCATAAAGGACTATTCTGATGAATTGTGCCGTGAATATGGCTTGAATGTAATTGATAATGATAAAAAAGAAAAAGGACACAGATCAGGCGGCGAATACCGCAGCAAGCAAAAGGGTATGAGCTGGAAGTATGAAATATTTTTAGCGGTGACTGCCTGTATGAAAACAGCAACAAGCCGTGAGGATTTTATATATAAAATGAATGAGCTTGGCTATCAGGTTGTTTGGAATGATAATAAAACCCATATAACTTTTATCTCGCCGGACGGAAAGAAGTGCAGAAATAAAAAGCTGTACCCACCCGAAAGATTTATGAAAGAAAATATGGAAAAGGTCTTTGAAGAAAACCGAAAACGGCTTGATATAGCGGAAAGTCAAAAGCGGTGGAATATGCTTGTTGAGGCAATATATCTTTTCGGAAGCAATACCCGCAAGAATAACACAAATGGTAAATTTCCGCTTACAAAATTAGAGGGTGAGGCTTTGAAAGAATATATGATGCTGCATGATAATGAGGGCGAGATAGATTGGAGTGAGGATTTTGAGAATGAGGCTGATTTTGAATTGTAAAGGACGGAAACGGAATGAAAAGAAAACTGATTGTGGCGGCGATATGTTTTATGCTCGCTTTAGTTATTAATGTATATTTATCCGAAGTCGTGTTTCAAGTTGTCGGGAGAACCTTTGACGGTTTTTCCGGCATTTCTTTTTTCGGAAGCTTAAAGAGTATGACGGAAAGCGCAACGCATCGGACAATATTCTGGTGTATTCAGATTTTTGTCGTGCTTGGATTGGTGTTATTGATAGCAAGCCGTATGGTGAGCATGGAAAGCAAAATGATTACAGTTACGGCAGATATTAAAACCCCTGCGGTTGCCGGGCAAAAACAACACGGTTCCGCAAGGTGGCAAACGAAAAAAGAAATTTTCAAAAGCTTTAATGTTGCACGTCTGGATGAAAATAATACAGTCATCAGCGAGCTTATAAAGCACGGTTATGATGATCTTGAGTTTTTTCACAGGAAGGGCGGTGATAGTATGTGAAAACAATATTAAATCATCATTTTAAAGAAGGAATGGTACAAAAAATGAAGAAAGGACAGCGAAGGAATTTTCAAGACACAAAGAGATTTGACGGCGAGGAACAGTATAATCGCAGATTGTTAAATAAAGCGGTCAAATCTAAAACTTACGCAAGGAAACGAAAGTTTCAGCGAAAAGAAATTAAATAATTTGGAGGAATTTAAAAATGAGTAAAAAAACAAAACACAGCTTAAAATTCAAGTCGGTAATATCGGCGGTTTTAGCAGTCATCATGCTTGCCGGGACTTTGCCGACCATGAGCGTATTTGCGGCACAAAAAAGCGACTATGAAGATCCGGCTGACAATTGGCTCAAAACAAACAGCAGAACAAACGAACTGGATATGAACGCAACGGTTACATATGAAACACAGTGGTGCCCGGTTTGCAACAAGCATACAACAGTGATGACATATCGTGTCCCCGAATATACAAAGTCAGGACAAACTGCGTTAAATCACGGTGTTAAATGGTCGGACGGATATGACCTCAATGGCACGGTTAAGGGTAATACAGACAGCGGTACGCCGGGGGTAGACGCAAGCTATACGGGGTATCATTTCACAAAATCCGTATGCCAAAACTGCGGTACAATCAACTCTGTTGACGGAACGGGCGCATATAACTTCAACAATAATGTTTATGGGTTGAATTCCTGCGACCATAACTTTTTTATTGATTTTGATAATACAACCTATGAACAATATAACAGCCATCAGCATACAACCATATTGAAGAAGGGTGAATATTGTCAGTTTTGTAAAGGCACCTATGCAAAAGCAATAAGGCAGAAGGAAACTCATAATCTTGACAGCGTGATTGATGGGCAGATAGGAAACAACCGTTTTTATTTGCAGGAGGAATGTGAAGATTGCGGATATAAAACAACAGAGTATATAACCGCAAAATCCGTGGTTACATCATATTACGGAAACGCCGATAACAAATCCCATACCGTAACCGTCAGTGATTTATCTGACAGCGGCGTGCATACAAGTATTCGGTATGGTACTTCCGCAGGTAAATGCAATTTAACCTCTGCGCCGAACTATACCGATGCAGGATATTATCCTGTATATTATGAAATAAGCTATAAATATCAGGGCGAAACAATGACGGAAAACGGTGTATCGTATGTATGGCTGCTGGAGGATAAAAAGGACGATAACAACGGCGGAACTGTTATTGTACTTCCCGAAAAGCACGAACACGATTACAGATATTTGGAAACCGTTGCTCCCTCTTGCGATAATCTCGGTTATGAACGCTGGCAGTGCGACGGCTGCGGTAATCTTGATAAAAGAAATTACACAAAGGCAACCGGGCATAATTACAAGGCAATTACAATTCGTGAAGCTACTTGTAAGCAGGGCGGTTTGAAATTAAACCTTTGCGACAAGTGCGGCAGCTTTTATGAGGAAAGCACACCGACGGGCGAACACAAATATAAGACAGAAAAGGTGCAGCCGACTTGTAGGAATGTAGGCTATACAAATCACATTTGCGAAATTTGCGGTAACTCATACATTACAGATATGACGCCGATTATTTCTCATTCCTATGAGCGTATTACCAAAGAGCCGACTTGCACGGATAAAGGCTATACAACATCGACTTGTACTATGTGCGGACAGACATTTGTATCGGATTACACAGAGCCTACCGGACACGATTGGGACGAGGGGCATACCGTTACAAGTTCCACTTGTGAGAGCGAGGGTGTAATTGAATATCGTTGTAAAAATGATAACTGCAAAGAAAAGATGATTAAAGCGGAATCTGCAACGGGACACACACCCGGCAAGGCAGCAACCTGCACAGATCCCCAGACTTGCGAAAAGTGCGGTACAGTTTTAGAATTACCGAAAGGACACAGCTATTCTGAAAAGGTAGTTGCCCCGACTTGTACGGCAATGGGATATACAGAATACAAATGCGATAACTGCGATGACAGCTATATTGGCGATTATACAGATAAAGCAGAACACGATTACAAAAAGACCGTAACTGCTCCGAGTTGTACGGCTATGGGATATACGGTGTATGAGTGCAAAAATTGTGGTGATGAATTTGTTTCGGACTACACCGAAAAGAAACCGCATAACTACAATGCGAAAATCACAAAGCCGACTTGTACGAATTTCGGATTTACCACTTTTGTATGCGCAGACTGCGGCGATAAATATATTTCCGATTACACGGATAAGACCGAACACAATTACAGCAAAAAAGTAATTGAGCCGACCTGCACCGAGCACGGATATACAATCTACACCTGCCCCGACTGCGGAAAGGAATATATCGGCGACTATACGGAACATAAAAATCACAGCTATAAAGAAACCGTAATTGCCCCCACTTGCACCGAAATGGGCTACACGATTTTTACTTGTGACTGCGGCGATTCATACAAGGGAAATTACACGGATAAAATTCCTCATGACTACAACAAAACCGTAACTGCTCCGACTTGCACGGCTCTCGGATATACGGTGTATGAGTGCAAAAACTGTAATTATAAATATATCAGCGACTACACCGATAAAGTCAATCACAGTTATATTGCCGATGTAACAGAACCGACTTGCACAGCATCTGGTTATACCGTATACACTTGCGAGAACTGCGGTAAAACTTATACGGCAGACTACAAGGATATGCTTGGACATAAACCTTCAGAATGGATAATTGACGAGCCTGCTACTATCGAACACGCCGGAGAAAAGCACATTGAGTGCATAACTTGTGGTGAAGTTTTATCAAGAGCAGCAATTCCGCAGTTAATTGAAAAAGACCGTACCGATGAGGACGGAAATTCCAAAGTCGGAGATTTTTCTATTCTTGTAACCAATAAGGACGGGAAACCGATTTTTGATAGTGAAA
>ERZ773192.403-NODE-403-length-55725-cov-6.570523_pt1 | contig 55725 bp, 53 predicted proteins | sample MGYA00581010_ERZ773192 | MGnify/ENA primary metagenome ERZ773192 (study PRJEB29015, sample SAMEA2737741) | human gut metagenome | biome: human gut; feature: human-associated habitat; material: faeces | place: China | collected 2012 ...
GCGCGGGAGGGCGAAAATACGGAAGTGGGTACCCGCTTCCTATGCTTGCTACGAATGTTTTTATCCCTTATGCCCTTATCCCTTACTACGGAGAAAAAGCTATTTTGCCAAACTTCCGCAAAAGAAAAACGCTGCAATTCAAAAAAGATTGCAACGCTTTCTAAATCCTGTTCAGTTTTAAGCCGGACATTCCTATTCGCCCTCTTTTTCGACTTCGGAAATCTCTTTTGCCGTTGCGGTCACAATCCGTATGCCTGTATCGCTCATACCGTCAAGAAGCGCGTCGAGCTGCCGCCGCTGCGTGTTCTTCTCCGGCGGCGTTTCCAAAAGGAACTGGTCTACGGATATATTGTAGCGGAGCATAAGCTCAAAGAAAATCTGTAAACTTGGGTGCTGCCCCTTGTTCTCAATGTTCGCAAGGTAGCGCGGCGAGATAAACATTTCGTCGCTCACTTTCTTGCGGCTCTCCTTGCGCCCTGTCCGCGCCGCCTTTATCGCTGCCCCAAAAGCCTTGAAGTCGTATTTCGGTACTGGTCTTTTTGCCATAATTATTCACCCTATTACATTTTACTGTTCACCTTTCCTCTTGGATATGTCTACACTGTTCTATCAGTTGACTAAAATAATTCATATGTATATGTTGACAACTAGCCGCTTTTTTTGTATAGTATTATTAAAAGGGGGGAAATGTTTATGTTACATAGCATGCGTATTCGATAAGCATTGAAATTAAAAAAGATTTTTCCCATTTTCAATATGGGCTTTTTTGTCATGCTTATTTTGCGTATGCTATACAACAAAACTAACGATGTATAGACATAGTATAAAAACTATGCCTTAATTTTGTTGTAGTGTTATATGTATAAATGCAGGTCAATGCTCATGTTGAGAATTGACCTGTATTTTTTTGCGCAAAAGGAGAAATATTATGCTTGAAAAATATTGGATAAAATGTCCAATTTGTAACGGAAAGACGAGGGTTCAAGTATTTTATAATACGGTATTAAGAAATTTTCCTCTTTTCTGCCCTAAATGTAAATTAACACATATCGTTGATGTTGAAAAATTAGAAATCATAATCAAAAACTCTGAAAAACAAACTTTTTAATTTTGAAAAGGAAGGATATTAAATGAAACACTTACCTAAAAGTACACCTACGGAAATATTGAATGACCCATACGGATTTACTTACAAAGAAATGTCGGAAGTAATTGGAGAGGATAAAGCAAGAGCCTTATATGCGAAATTGTATAAACAGCCATTTCACAAAAAAAATCTATCAATATCAACAAAAAAAGTCTATAAAAGTAGCGATACTGAAAAGTATGTTTATGAATTGAAAGACAACAGGTATATCGAAACGGTTTTTATTAAACGGCGAGATGGTGGGACTGTTTGCGTAAGTACGCAAGTTGGTTGTTCTGTTGGCTGTATTTTTTGTGAGTCCGGACGCAATGGTTTCGTTCGTAATCTAACACCGTCTGAAATTGTGCAGCAGGTCATATTGATACGTCAAAAAGTAAATCGTATCGTTTTTATGGGAATGGGAGAACCTTTATTCAATTACGACAACTTGATTGCAGCAATCCATATTCTTCGAGATAGAAATGGACTTAACTTTCCAACCGACGGCATTACCGTATCAACAGTTGGTCCAGTTAATCAATTAAAAAAATTGCGCGAAGAACATCTAAAAATTCAGTTGACAATATCTTTACATGCAGCAACACAGGCTGCGAGAAACTGTATCATTCCTCATATGCACATGTACGCTATTGAAGATGTTGTTAAGCAAGCATTGTCCTATTCACAAAGGCATAATCGAAAAGTGGTATTTGCGTATTTGCTTTTACCAGGTATAAATGACCGTTCCTCAGATATAAGGCAACTTGCAAAATGGTTTAAGGGCAAAAATGTTATGATTAACGTGCTGCAATACAACCCGACGAGTAATTCAAAAATTAGAGCACCACAAAAACAAGAAATGGTTGCGTTCAAACATCAATTAGAGCAAACAGGACTTGAAGTTACCATGAGAGTTTCTCATGGTAGAGAGATTAAAGCAGCTTGTGGACAGTTAGCTAATACATATAATAAAGCCAAAAAACAACAAAAATAATTTAATTAAAAGAGCCAGACGCACAGACGCAGAGCCGATAATATGCAGTTTGAAATACTGCTGTTATCGGCTCTTTTTTGATTTAATTTGTGCCCCCAATAACCATATTGGAGCAAAATCAGAACTGTTGCTTGTCGTTCTTTGATTTCCGCAGCAGCTTTGAAAAATCAAAGCCGCCGTTTCTTTTTATCTTCTCAAGAAATGACGCGGTATCACTGTTAAAAGCGGCGGCTAAAGGAGGTAGCCGCCATGAAGCACATACCATATCGACAAAATCCGACGGTCATTGACACATCAAAAAAAGCCCGACCACCACCGGGGGAAATTACGCTTGTATATATGAACTGTCTAATCATCTAAATACTACTCACAATACCAATGCGCCTGTCCGGGCTTTTCGGACAGGCGCATTTTGCTGCTCAAAAAATTTTTTGAAGAAATTTCAAAAAATCTTCGGCGTTTTTGAAAACCGCCGTATTGCCCCGCGAAAAGGGGGAAGCACCACCAACTTTCCAACGAGAAAGGAGGTGAGAATGTGGAACCTAACAGCAGGGAGTTTTACAAACAGTGTGCTTTTCAGAAGTTTTGTAATACGGTACTTCACAATGAAGCGTGCGACACTCATAGAGAGCTTCGCAGACACAGGGCAAAGGAAGTGACCTTTTCCGACATGACCTTAGACGAAGCGCGACAGCTTCATACGTTTGATGAATATTTCAAACGGGAAACTGTTGAAACCGTCTTTGAGAAAGCCGGGAAGAAAATCACGCCAAAGCTGCTTCTTGAAGCAATCCGTACTTTGCCGGAAGAAAAGCGCAAAGCCATACTGCTGTATTACTTCGAGGGAATGAACGATACCGAGATTGCGGAACTGTTCAATACGTCGAGAAGCACGATACAGTACAGGCGGACAAGCTCTTTTGAGAGATTAAGAAAATATCTGGAGGAAAATGCTGATGAATGGGACGAATGGTAACGAACCCGGCTACCCGGAAAATGCCCTTGTTCCCTATCCTGTCATTGTGGTAGCGACAAAGGGCGACCCGGACGCTATGAAGATTGTCTTGCAGCATTTCAGCGGCTACATAGCCCGCCTCTCCATGCGGAAGCTGTACGACGAGCGCGGGAATGTCTATTTCGGCGTAGACCACGACATTCGGGAACGGCTGCAAGCAAAACTGATGATGGCTGTCCTCACCTTTAAGGCAGAGGAATAAACCGCAGCGGCGGCGGGACGCTTTCTCTCTCCCCCTTTTCCGTTCCGCTGCTGACGCGGCAGCAAAGCCATTCTGAACCTTGACAAAGAAAGCGGCGCAAGATAACGGCGGCGCAGCATAGGGCAAATCGGATACGTTCCTTTTGCGCCGAGCCATACGGCGGGTGCGCCATGACGCTATCCGGGTGAGGTTATCCCCGCCCGGACAGCCGAGCGACCAACACCGCGCCGGAAAGCAAGTGTAGCGGCTTGCGGGCGACGACACGCAGAATATACAATGATACTTCCTTACAGCCACAGTCCGAGCGTTAAGAGCGTCGCAGGCAATGGGTAGGGCTGCATGAGAACCATGCCGGGGTGAAATTCCCATGAGGTTATGCTAATAACCGTCCGATTAAAGCCTTTGTTTTATTGAATAGTGGACTTGCTGCTATTCATAGACTGTATTATATGTTTGCGAAAGAAAGGGGGATTTTCTTTGACGCAAAACCAAACGCCCGTTACCACAACGGAGCATAAAATAGGAAAAGTTACTTACCTTGTATGTTCGTCCGCAAGTGAACGCGCAACGGACACACTGGATAAAAAGATAAAAAAACTCATTCGCAAAGACATGGAACTGAACCCCGCAAACGCCCGGAAATAGGGCGTTTCTTCACATTTTATACATGACACAGGCAGCGGTATGTGGTATAATATAGACAGTACAAATGCCATGCTTGTCTGTCGTCGGAAAGGAGGACAAAATGTTACAGACAGACAAGATTACCGCTTTATATTGCAGATTGAGCCAGGAAGATATGCAGGCCGGGGAAAGCGAGAGCATACAGAACCAAAAGATGATTTTACAAAAGTATGCTGACGAACACCACTTTTTCAACACGCGCTTTTTCGTAGACGACGGATTTTCCGGCGTGAGCTTTGAGCGTGAGGGGCTTCAAGCCATGCTGCACGAAGTTGAAGCCGGGAACGTGGCGACCGTCATAACAAAAGACCTCTCCCGTCTGGGACGTAATTATCTGAAAACCGGGGAGCTGATAGAGATTGTTTTTCCCGAATATGAAGTGCGCTACATTGCCATTAACGACGGTGTAGACACAGCAAGGGAAGATAACGAGTTTACCCCTCTGCGGAACTGGTTCAACGAGTTTTACGCCCGCGACACTTCAAAGAAAATCCGGGCTGTCAAACAGGCAAAGGCGCAGAAAGGCGAGCGCGTCAACGGGCAAGTGCCTTATGGGTACATAGCTGACCCCAACGACCGCAATCATCTATTGCCCGACCCGGAAACGGCGCACATTGTAAAACAGATTTTCGCTATGTATGTGCGCGGCGACCGTATCTGCGAAATCCAGAACTGGCTACGGGAACATGAGGTATTGACTGTTGCAGAATTGCAGTACAGGCGCACAGGAAGCCACAGGCACCCCCGCCCACACCCGAATTGTATTTACAACTGGCCGGATAAGACGCTCTATGACATTCTGGCGCGTAAAGAGTATTTGGGGCATACCATTACAGGCAAGAGCTATAAGGTATCTTACAAATCGAAAAAGACGAAGAAGAACCCGGAGGAAAAGCGTTACTTCTTCCCCAACACACACGAACCCTTGATTGATGAAGAAACCTTTGAGCTTGCACAGAAACGGATTGCCACCAAACACCGCCCTACAAAGGTTGATGAAATTGACATTTTTTCGGGGCTTCTCTTTTGCGGGGACTGCGGCTATAAAATGTATCTGCAACAGGGAGCCGGGACACTGGAACGCAAACACGCCTACACTTGCGGCAAGTATCGAAACAGGATAAGGACTGGCGAGCTTTGCACTACCCATTATATCCGAAAGAGCGTCCTTAAAGAACTTGTCCTTGCCGATTTACAAAGGGTATTGTCCTATGTGAAAGAGCATGAACAGGAGTTTATCGAAACCGCCAACGAGTGCAGCGCAAAGGCAGTACAAAAGACGCTGACGCAGCAACGGAAAGAGCTTGACAAGGCGCAGAGCCGGATTAGCGAGCTGAATATCTTGTTCCGCAAGCTCTATGAGGACAACGCTTTAGGGAAACTTTCAGATGAACAATTTGCTTTTCTGACTTCCGGCTATGACGAAGAAAAAAAGACGCTGACCCGGAGGATTGCGGAACTGTCACAGGAAATTGACAACGCCACCGAGCGCAGCGCGGACGTGAAAAGGTTTGTCGCACTGGTACGCAAATACACCGCCATTACCGAACTGACCTACGAAAACGTCCATGAATTTATTGACCGCATTCTTATTCACGAACTGGATAAGGAAACGAACACCCGCAAAATCGAAATCTTTTATAGCTTTGTCGGCAGAGTTGATACAGGCGACAAGCCTACTGAAAGTATCTCCTATTTCAGACAGATTGGAGCCGACGTAAAGAGTTATGCTATCTAACATACATCAAAAAGAGGTAAGATAACACCCTCTGCAAAAAAGGTATCGTTATCTTACCTCAACAAAGTTTGAACCTGTATATCCGTCATCAGAAAATTCATCGTACAATTTAATATCGGTATTTCTTCCGATAAAATCCATTCCCAACGCTCTTTGATTTGCAATACTGTCGCTTTCTTCTTTATCTCCGTCCTCTTTTGACAGCCTTAGATAAAGCGCAGCCATATATTCTTTGTTTGACATAAAAAACCTCCTGTTTATTAACACATAGGAAAATCAAACCCATGTTAATATCCAAGAGTTTCGGAAAAATCTATTTAATTTTATAAGTCTGTATTCATTGTACCACATAACAATGTGCAAGTCCAGACTTTTTTCGGGTTTGATACATTTTTGTGCATCTTAACGAATCAACTATACAAGTGAATTTATATAATTAACAAAACAATCCTCCATAGTTTTCTCATTGCTTTCAAATTCAAGCTTAACTGCATATCCGTTGCAAAGGAAACAATACGGGTTCTTTACTTGTTCCACATAATCTTTCATCTTCTTTTCGGGACTGTCCGCCGGATTTATCTTAATTGCCGCAATATCAACCAATTCTGATTTGTCAACAGTTTTTATATCTGTATATTTCATTTTCATAATATCATTTTTATCCATAAAAACACCCTCTTTATTCAAAATATTCTTCTTCCTTTTTCTCCATAATAAATCTTTCAACGCTTGTTATATTGTTTGTCACCTCTGCGTCAAACAACGATTCAAGTACAATGTTTCTGTATTTTCCCGTAGAATTAACACGGCTGTCCAAAATTGCAACAACACCCGTGTCATATTCGCTCCGTATCAGTCTGCCGACATACTGCTTTAATTTGATAATCATATTCGGTGTGTTTATATTTTTCAAATAATTATCAAGCCCGCCCATTATCGACTGTTCGTATTTTGATATAGGATCGGGTACGGCAAACGGAAGTTTTACAATAATCAAATTTGAAAGTGTATCACCGACTATATCTACACCCTCTCCGGCTGCATCACTTGCAAACAAAACACCGTTTCCGCTTATTTTGAAATCACATAATGCGTCTATACGACCTCTGCCCATTATGAAGAAAGGATAATCATATTTGTTTTTGCTGATATTGTTAAAAATAATTTCCATAAGCCGATAGGAAGTGAACAACACAAGTGAATGACCGTATGTAGCCTTTAAAAGCCTGTCAATTTCATTTGTCACTGCTTTTATATATCCCTCACGCTTGACATTCGGAAACGGGATATATTCGGGAATGTATATAAGTGCATTTTGTTTATAGTCAAACGGGGATTTTTTGCTTGTTTCCGCAATTTTATCACTATACATATAATCTATCCCCAATTTATTTTTCATCAATCCAAAATCACCGTTTGCAGATAATGTGCCGGAAGTCAGAACAGATAAAACCTCTCTGTCCCAAAGATTTGTGTAAATCTGCTTGCTTAAATCTTTCGGAATGGCACAAAGACGATAAACATTATTGTTATATTCGTACCAAGTCACAAGCTGCTGCGGTGCAAGGAAAATTTCTAATTTATTCTTTATATTCAAAGCCATTTTCCTAATCCTGCGTTTCTTAATATGGATTTTAATTTCATCACAATCGTACACCGTATCAGCAACACATTCAAGCGTTTCAATTATGTTTTTAATATAGCAGATGCAGTAATCGTCAATATCCAAATCTCTGCGCTCAGAAAAATGCTCTGCCATATCAGGATTTCCGGCTATTCTGCGAAACAGTCTTGTATAGTCATTATTTATTAAATTGCAAAATTCGTTTAATCCTTTTGCATTACAGCCTTCAATATATGTTATAAGCTCCGCAAATTCAGCCGTTGACAAATAGCAGCCATACATCTGTTTTGCAACATCATACAACTTGTGTGCCTCATCAAATACTATCACTTTATATTTTGGCAACAACGGTCGATAGCTCCTAATGTCGGCAAACACATAATTATGATTTGCAATTTGAAAATAGTATTTATGATACAAGCAACCGTTTGTAAAGTTGATAAATCGGCAAGTATCATATCGGCTGCATAATTCATTACATTTATTTGTTACACAAATTCTGTCCTTAACATATCTCGTAAGCGGGTAAGTATCCAAATCAATTTCACGCTCACTTACAAGTGACAGTTTTTTCAGCGTTTTTATAAGTGTTTCATCTCTTTGCGATTTGTTCTTTTCCAACGAGGAAAGATAGGTTTTTAATTTAATATCGCATATATAATGTGACTTTCCTTTTCTGACGGCAAAATCAAGCGGTTTTCGTATAATTCTGTGTTTCATCAAAATATCGCTGATCTGCGGAATGTATTCCTCGGTAATTGCCTTTTGCAGTGCTATTGTTGATGTAGATATTAAAGTTGTGCTGTTTACATCGTGAAAAAGGTTATATATAATCACTGCAATAATATATGCGTGAGTTTTTCCTGTTCCGACTTCGGCTTCCATTAACGCAACATTTTTTGTTTCAAGACCGCTTAACATTTCTGTTGCTAAATCAAGCTGATTTTTTCTGAACGAAAAGCCCTCTGTCGGTAATATATAAGAAAAGATATGACGCAGCAGATTATTTGCACGGTCATATCTTGTGGTTTTCGTAGTAATATCATTTTTGTTTATATCAAGTTTTTCTGTTTTTTGAGCAAGCTGCTCATAAAATTCCTCTGTAATTTTATTTTTTCTTTTAGATAAACATTTCTTTTTTAAGGAATTAAGGTTAACTGCGTAATATGTAAAATATCCGTTATCAAAACATTCTGTAACAGCGCAGTTTTCTGTTACGAATATTACTTTATCATTTATTCCTATAAGGTGGTTTTCATATAATTTGTTTTCGGCGTCGCATACACATAAATCAATCATTTGTTTTTATCTCCTTTGGCTTAATAACAATATGCGGCAGCCTGTCATTTAGGAGGGACAGGCCGCCGCGCGTGTTTTGCAAATCATCTGTCAATTTTCTCTCATTCTCTGCAACCTGTCGGTTACACAGGTATCATGAAATCCACTCCGTATTCTTTCGCAAATACGGCGGGCGTTTCCCCGGTCGCTTTGCCGGGCTGCTATCCAGATGTGAGTTAGGACTTAGCAGAAGTATCATTATATAGCCTATGGAATCATTGCAATTCCTCTCACCATAAGAGGTTACTATCACAAACATTGATCGCAAGCGTGTTCTGATATGTCGCTTTGGCTTACGCCGCCATAGGCAGTGTGCAGACAATAATCTATTCGGTTGTCAAAGAACAAGTCGGATTTTATAAACCCTTGTGTACGGAAAATTTATTCAAAATGTTATGTATTATCAGTTTGTCTTTTTTAGTAAGAGTCTCCGATAACATGATTAACAAATTTTCTTCTTCCGAACTAAGATATTGTTTAGGGGTTTCAAAATCCTGATTCAGGAAAATACCTCCGCCACCACCGACCTTGGTTGTGATGGGCAATCGACTACTCAAAAATACAATATCTCTGAATATCGTTCTTTGAGTTACGCCGAACATATATGACAATTCCTGTGCAGTAGAAAATCTCTTTTTAATCAAATAGTTTCTTATATTTTCCCTGCGTTCATAGGTTGTCAGGTTGTCCTTCATAGCCCACACCTTCTTCCTTGATGACTATGATACAAGACGAACCTGTCAGGAACTTTCATATTCAAAAAATTTCTTAAAAAAATTTTTATAACTTTTATCTCAATCAAACAAGCCAAAAAAATTTGATCGAAATAGTGTTCTTTTATTAAAACACTGTTCATTTCAGTTTACCCCTCCATTTGAATTTTTTTGACAAAACTCAAATGAATACGGCGGCGAACGACAACAAATTTCGCAGTTTTTGCGTAATAAAAAAACAGTCAAAACATTTCACAAAAACTGTGAAGGTTTTGGCTGTGCGATATGGGATTAGCCCTGCCCCGCCATCGTCTGAGGAATCGCTACTGCATTTATGTGCGGTCTTTCTCGACTTAGTACGCCCCATACGATGTGAAATAAAGAATATGCGTTTCACACTGTTCAACTCCATATGCACGGCTGTTCTCCGTGCATATATCTGAACTATTTATGCAACATCAAGAACAGTCATACCAGATTATATTTCGTTTTTGAGCTTTATAAAATTGTTCATCTTCTGAAATTACCATCGTAGACACCTCTTTTTTGATTTGATACAATATACCATTTTTCGATTGGTTTATACATTTTTCGCAGTAAAAATTAAAAGGCTTGATTCCAACATTTCTGCTGAAATCAAGCCTTTTAAGCTATTATACAATTTTGGACGCTTATTTCTTTTCTTCATAATTTTTCTCCAAAATCATCTTATGTTCATGTTTCATTTTATAAATATAAGTAAGTCACGGCATTTTAAGTCTTTAAACTCAAAATCAGCACCTTTTGCCCCTTGCACCGAAAGCGTTTTCATTCCCGCGCGCTTGCCTGCCTCTATCCCGGCATCTGCATCCTCAACTATCATGCAGTCCTCCGGTGCAATTTTCAGCATTTCGGCAGCTTTTAAAAACACTTCGGGATCGGGCTTTGAATGTGTTATGTTATTCCCGTCCGAAACTGCGTCAAAAAAATTATCAAGTCCTATTTGTTTTAAAATTATCGGCGTATTCTTGCTTGATGAGCCTATTGCAATTTTTATGCCGTTTTCCTTCAATTTTTCAAGCGTTTCCATTGCACCGGGCAGAATATCATTTGGTGTAAGCTCGCAGATAAGCTCTTTATAATAGTTATTCTTTCTTTCCGCAAGCGCCAGTTTCTCGCTTTCCGAATATTCTTTATCTGCCCTTTCAAGCACAATATCAAGACTTGTCATTCGGCTGACGCCGCGCAGACGGTTATTTATTTCCCGGTCAAAATAAATCCCTTCTTCGTCCGCCATCTTCTTCCATGCACGATAGTGGCAGTCGTCGGTTGACACGATTACTCCGTCAAGGTCAAATATTACAGCTTTAATCATAATTTTGTTACCATTCCTTTGTTATTTTCAATATCGATCTGATACAGTTCATCTTTAAACATAAGCTTAAAGTGCATGCCGTTCCACTTTTTCGGCAAGTTTGGCTCGCACATAAGCTTTCCGTCCGATATGCTTATTCCGGCAAAGCCGTTTACGGCAACTATCCATGCGCCGCCCTCCGATGCCGGGTGAGTTCCGCCTATATACACAAGTCCTGCCCATTCCTTACCGCCGGGTTTTAAATCAACTCCCGCCGACTTCATAAAGAACGGATATGCAGCCTCCGGATTGCCGATTTGACAAGCAACAAGCGAATACATACAAGCCGAAAGCGATGAGCCATGTTCCGTTCTCGGCTCATAATATTCCCAATTTTTACGCAACTGCTCTCTTGAATATTCATCGCTGAAAATACTCATCATAGCAATAACATCCGCCTGTTTTATAACCTGCGTCTGACTCGCCACGCCGTATGCGCCGCCCCAGTATTCCTTATCGTCAAGCAGTCTTGACCGCACGGTGTCAATACTGCAATCTTCAAGATTGAAATATCCGTCAAACTGCTCAATAATGCCGTCTGCGTTCGGCTCTTGTATTTTGATATTTTTATACGAATCCTCAAAAACCACAGAAAGCTTTTCCAAATCATATTTTTTGTTAAGCTCATTGTAAGTATTTTCGTCAAGCTGTTTTATCATATCGGCAGCCGTTTTGAACACCAGCTGTGCCATTTTGTTTGTGTATGCGTTGTTATTCACGCGTTCGTGATATTCGTCCGGACCGACAACATCATATATTTCATATTTATCGCCGTCTGCCTTTTTTAAAAGCATTGAGCGGTACATTCTTGCGCACTCGATAATGACCTCCATTGCGCCGTCCTTTAAAATTCCAGTATCGACGGTCGCTCTTATATACTTCACGATGGCATACACAACCGCTGCCGATATGTGATATTGCTTGTCACGGAAATGTGTGCGCATCGGACGTTTTGTGAATACGTCAACCACATTGTAGTCGGAGCAGCCTTCAAAGCCGCCTTCCTGACTTTCCCACGCATAATATGCGCCGTCTAAACCGTATTCCTTTGCTTTTTTTCTCGCACCATCAAGCGTGCTTATTCTGTAGCCAATAAGCGTTTTTGCAACCTCCGGCTCGGTGTGCATGAAATAGTCAATCATAAACATTTCGGTGTCCCAAAAAACAGCGCCTTTATACACCTGTCCCGAAAGACCGCGCGCTGCTATGGATTTGTCTTTCATATTTCTCGGTGCAATGCAGTCTAAGTGGTAAATCGAATAGTTTATATCTCGTTCCGCTTTCTCATCGCCGTCTATCGTTATGTATGACATATCCCATATTTTTCGCCATGCTTTGATATGTTCTGTTTTTGCTGTTTCATAACTTATATCAGCGTTTTTCCACTCAAAATCGTCAACCGATGTTTTTACGGCAGCAATTTTTGTGAATGAATATTTTTTATCTGCTGCTGCTTTAAAAGTGATTTTTTTATATACTGAAAATTCGTCCGAATACTCGGATTTTGCACATTCAAAGTCAGTATGCACTCTTTGAATTGTCATTACAGATATATTTTTTTCTCCCGTGATACCCGTAACGCACTCATAATTATCCTTTATTTCCGGCTGAACCTTACAAAAATGCGGACCGTTTATGTCCCATACATCGCCGTCAATACCCGTTATGATCTCAATGTCCGCATCAAAATCCGTCACAACGGTATATTTCATTCCGATAATATGCTGATCCGCCATGCTTGCAAACCTCTCACAAACCACCGTAATGCAACCCTTTTCTGTTTTCCAGACGGTCTTTCTGCTGTGAACGGCAGTGATAATATCAATCGACTGCATATGCTCGGCAGGCTCTTTTTCGGGGAGTGAAAACTTTTCACCGTTTACCGAAACAACCGTATACAGCGGATTGGGTGCGTTCACCGACTCGCGCCAGCTGTCACCGACTTTATCATAAATTCCTGCCATATTCACACACGGCATATTTTCTTTCCGGTATTCCTCCATAGTACCGCGAATACCGAAATATCCGTTTCCCGTAAGGAATTTGTTGCCGTAGTGGGGTATGTATTCTCTATTAAATTTGTTTTCGCTGATTATGTATCCTTTCATTTTTACAAATCACTCTCCGATTAAACATCTATATTATTTATCAGCTGTCAATAATTCTATCAGCGCCATCTTCATATTTTTATCAACTTCGTTCTTTGCAAAAAACATCAGTATATCCGAAAGCTCTGCATTATTCTTAATTAAATTATACAGTGTACGCTTTTGACTATTATTGCCTTGACAGCGAATGAGGAAATCAAAAATTTCATCTCTGTCATTTTCTTTAATGTCAACAGACTTATTAAACCTGACTACTATATTTCCGGAAACATTCTCTATAATGATACAGTTATTTTTTACGGAAAATGCTTTTGCATTACCATTCTCTGTTACAATAAAATCATCACAGTTTGTATATCCTACAAATTCAATACAATAATCACGCATTGCGGGAATAAGCGTTTTGTCGCCCATCGGCTCGCTGATCTCAAATTCCGGTTTTTCCGAATGACAAATGCTATACGTTGTCGTTACATATGAACCGTTAATATAATCAAAGCCTTCGCCTTTATCCTCATATAATTCAAATTCATTATCTGCGCCTGCAAAAACACGGATTCTCATCTTTTTCGGATTTGATATATCATTCGATATATCTCCGTCTGCCATCGGAATAATTCCTCCTGCCTTTACAAGCACAGGCATTTCATTAATACTTCTGTATACTTCCATGCTCTTTTTGCCGCAATATTTCCTTCCGTTGAAGAAATCAAACCATATTCCGTCCGGAATAAGCATCTCCGCACTTCCCATGCGTGTTGTTGTATCAGATTTTTTTGTGATCGGCATAACTATCATTTCGCTGCCGAACAGATACTCATTCCGATACTTTTTATCATATGCTCCGTATGATTCGGAAGGATAGTCATAATACAGAGGTGCGACTAATGGCTTTTTATCTGTATGGGTTCTGTAATTCATAGTATACAAATATGGTATCAATTTATGACGAAGCTGTAAAAAAAGTTTCATCGTTCTTTCCGATAACTCATCATAGTTCCACGGTTCTTTGCTCAAAAGCGGATCTAATGTACTGTGCAGACGGCAAATCGGCGAAAAAACTCCTAATTGAACCCATCTTGTCACCATTTCATCATCTCTGACTCCGCCTATATATCCACCTATATCATGACTCCACCAAGTGTAGCCGGCATTCGCAGCGTTGGCGGTAAAATACGGTTGAAAATCAAGTGATTTCCAGCTTATAATTGTATCACCGGAAAATCCTATCGGATACCGATGCGAGCCTATTCCTGCATAGCGTGACAGAATAATGCCGCGTTTTCCCTGTGCATTTTTATCAAGTGTATGATAATGATTTAACATCCACATCGGATCAAGATTTTTATATTTTGAAGTTTCACCCTGCTGCCAATCAATCCACCAAAAATCAACGCCGTCTTTATCATATCGGTTATGTAAAATCTCAAAGTATTTTTCAAGAAAATCTTTATCAGCAATGTCAAATTCCACGGTTTCACAATCAGGCACATTCAGAGCTTCAGCCATTTCATGATACATTTTTTCATATGGTCGTATGCCATCGGCAGGATGAACATTTAGTGTCACCGCCAAATTTCTTTCATGCAAATCCGAAAGGAATTTTTTATAATTCGGGAATAAATTTTCATTCCAAGTATATCCGGTCCAGCCTGCGCCGTATTTTTTGTCAATATCAACAATATGCCAATCCATATCAACCGCCGCTACAGAAAACGGTATATTTTCTTTTTTGAATTTATCCATCAAAGAGATATACTCATCCTGCGTATACTTCCAATTTCTTGACCACATATTGCCCAAAGCATACTTAGGCAAAAGAGGTGTATTCCCCGTTAGAGTATAAAACGCTTTAAGTGCAGTATAATAATCGTCTTTATATGCAAAAAGATAAAAATCAGTACACTCTTTTCTCTCTTCTATCCACCCTTCATCATTGATAATTAATGATTTGCTGTCATCAAGCTCTGTAAATCCGTCAAGACTCATGATGCCATCTTCAAGTTCTGTCTCTCCGTCAACAAGGTCAAGTGTTCTTGTTGTTCCTTTCAAATTCCATTGCTTAGACAGTCCATACCGCCAATAAAAATGAAATGCCGAACGCTCCCCATAAAAATGTGCGAATAATGTGTTTGGTGCAAATTCGCACCCCCTGTAATATGTCAGGGTAATTCTATCTGTTATAATAATGATTTTTTCTTCATCTTTTTTTACTTGAAACTTAACACTGTCAAAATTCCTATTAAGAACCACCTGTGTTGCTCTGTCCTCAAAAGTTTTATCTTTATCGTACTCAATTCTGATAAGTCCGTCACAAAGCACAGTAAATCTGCAATTACCATCAACAACAAAATGAGAATTATCCGGCTTAGGTGAAATATTCACTTTGTATTTTTCATTTAGCTTTTTCATTTTTAGTCTCCTATATTAAACTTTCTTTAAAATAACAAGTTCTGATTTTGCATCTTTATTATCGTCAAAATACAATCCGACATTCATCAGATAATCACCGTCATACATAATTCCTGTCTTTTCATTGAGGTATTTACTTCTCTTATCCAATCCGCATAAGCGCACCTGAGTCCTTCCGAGCGCTACCTTTGCAATAGTTGTGGAATATATAACTACCACCTGATTTTCGCTTGCATACTCCCAAGCCACATTTCTTCCCTCAAACGGAGATTTCAAGCGATACATTCTTCCGTCATGCACCGTTTTTTGAATTGTTTTATATGTTTTTATTTGTTCTCGGACTGCGTTTTTTTCTTCCTCTGTCAGTTCGTCCAAGTTAAGTTCATACCCAAACTGCCCTGCCATTGCAATATTGGCGCGTGTTTCAAACGGTGTGATTCTGCCGAGCTGATGATTCGGTACTGCCGAAACGTGTGAGGACATAAAACTTGACGGAACAAACATACTCATTCCGTGCTGAATATACATTCTCTCAACCGCATCCGTGCAATCACTCGTCCAATACTGAGAAAAATAGTACATCATTCCGGGATCAAGTCTGCCGCCGCCGGATGCACAGCCTTCAAAAAGAACGTCCGGAAAATCTTTATTAAGGCGATCAAGAACACTATACAGACCTAACATATATCTGTGCGAAAGCTCTTGTTGTCTTTCCTGCGGCAGATACTCCGAACCCATATCGGTCATATTTCTGTTATAGTCCCACTTTATATATGCAACATTTCCGTCCTTTAGGATATTGCTGATAGTTTCATATATAAATTCACAGACATCTTTTCTCGATAAATCCATAACATATCTGTTGTTAATCGGCGATTGCAGTCTGTCTGGCGCATGAATACACCACTCCGGATGTTTTTTGAACAGCTCACTCTTTACGGACATCATTTCGGGTTCAAACCAAATACCGAACTTGAGTCCCATTTGATTTATCTTTTCCGCAACGCTGTTTATTCCGTTCGGGAACTTTTCCTTATCGGCATACCAATCGCCGAGCGATATTCCCGAACTGCCCCTGCCAAACCATCCGTCGTCCAAAACAATCATTTCAATATCAAGCTCTTTAGCTTTATTTGCAAGACTCAAAAGCTTTTCCTCATCGACTTTGGTGTAATATGCTTCCCAGCTGTTTGCCAAAACTGGACGTTCTGCATTCTTGTATTTTTCTCTGCACAATCTTTCACGGTATAACCTGTGGTATGTATCGGACATTTTTCCGAATCCCTCATCGGAATATGTCAGCACCGCCTCCGGTGCCTGAAAGCTTTCTCCCGGTTCTAACTGCCAGTTAAAGCCAAACGGATTTATACCGATACAAACCCTTACAATATCAAAATAATTCCGTTCTGTCTGCTCTATATGATTTCCGCTGTAAACCAAACTGAAACCATATACTTCACCCGTTGTTTCCGTTGCCGCAGGTCTTGCAAGCACTATAAACGGACGGTGTTCGTGACCGCTTGCACCAAATCTGCTGTCAATCTGCATAACACCCTGCATTATCGGCTCTTTTTTTATATGCGCTTCACGAGCCCATGTGCCGGACAGGTGCAAAAGCTCAAATTCGCTGTCAAACATATGCACGGTTGAACTCATTACCGATTTAATATTTACATTTTCCCTGCCGTCGTTTATAATTCTAACGCTTTTCGTTATTGCGTCATATTCTTCAAACACCGAGTATGAAAGCACCGCTTTTAAGCCTGTGTATTTATCCGCAAGCGTTATATCTATTGAATCGACTTCGTCCTCCGATTCAGCATATGTCGCAGGCAGTCCGTCGAGCGATTTTTTGCCCTTATATATTTTTTGACTTTCGTAAATAAATTCCGTTATTCCGCTGCCATTTTCATACTCGGCACAAAATGCCGGAATACGCAAATCCGGTCTTCCAAAGCAAGGAAATTCCCAAGCAAGTTGTGCTGAGTCAAGTGGCGTACCGTATTCATCAATATCCGCACCAGTCCAGCCGTCTTTATACAAGAGCGGTCTGTTTTCTTCATACTTTGTGTATTTTTCAACTCGTTTGCCGTAGTAAAGCTGCATAGGATATTTATTTTTAAGTATCTCTATCACATAACTGATACCTTTTGTTTGTAAATGAATTATATTCGTTTGAGTATCATATGAAATCATTTTATTTTCTCCCTTACTTTTCTTGCTTGCAACCGTAAATTAGATTTTATCAGTCTTTTAACATAATTTCATTTTCATTTTCCAATAATTCAAACATAACCGCTCGCTCATCAGGAGCAACATTTGGAGAATGAAGAACAAACATCTTTTTCCCATCAAATGTTTCAAATACCATACCATGTCCGCCTTTGTCGGAAAATAACGGTTTCTCATTAATGCTCCAATTTCCGTCAATATCGCCATTATCGCTTTCCGATACCAATTCTACATATCCGTTGCCACCGTTTTTAATAAAACTTGACCAAATACATACAAGTTTTCCGCTTTGTAATCTGTAAAAAAACGGACCGTCCGTAATCTTGGATAAACAATCTTTCGATAAGTCAACAACTTTCGGATGCTGTGATGCTTTCCATAATACTCTCGGTTTCGTTATAGCACATTTTAAATCATCTGACAATTCCATTTCACATACCATTCCATCACCCACTTGCAGCCATTCGTGGCAAAAAACTATATGCGGATGTCCCTTTTTATCAATATACAATGTTCCGTCAAGACACTCCCAATCTCTCGGTGTAACCGGCTCACTTGTCAAAGGCACAAAATTTCCGTCCGGCTTTTCTGATACAAGAATTTGTGTTCCGCGACATTTATCTTCCGATTTAAAACTTGCGAACATATAGAATTTATCCTTATATAAGTGAACCTCCGGAGCCCAAAAATCTCTGTCTGCCCAAAAATTCGTATCAGGCGTAAAAACTTTTTGCGGTTCAGACCATTCATCAAGATCCTTACTTTTGTATACACAGAAAGATAAATCCTCAAGCTTTGCCTTTCCGTACATGTAATATGTATTTCCATATGCTAAGATATATGGATCTCTTATATAAATATCTTTTAACTTCATTGTTATCTCCTCAAATAATTGTCTATTTTGTTTTAACCTTTGATGCCGCTCATATTAATTCCACCCATAATCTTTTTTGAGAAAATTGCAAATACAATAATTGATGGTATTGCAGCAAACATCATAATTAACATTCTGTCGTTATCTTTAAAAGGACTGTTTCCGGCTGTCAAATTATAGAGCATAACCGATACAGGCTCTCTGTTTGTATCTCCCAAAATCAAATACGGCCAGAAGAAATTCCCCCAAGAGCCAATTACCGAAAAAATCGTAACAACTGAAATAATCGGTGCTGACAGCGGGATTATAATGCTGAAAAATATTTTTAGATTTGATGCACCGTCTATTCTTGCAGCTTCCAAGTAATCCATAGGAATACTGTTAAAGAAATTTCTGAACAAGAATATGTTGAACGCATTTGTGGCAGACATCATCCAAAGCGGCGCAAAACTCCCCGTCATATTAAAGTGACCAATCGGGAAGTCAACAAATGTCATGTAGAGCGGAACCATACTTATTCCCGGAAGCATCATTGTCCAGAAAAGAGCCGTGTTAAGTGCTGCTGTACCAAACGGTTTTATTCTTGAAAGTACATATCCGCCCAATCCGTTAAACACAACATCAAATGCAAGGCAACCCAAAATGATACATAAGCTGTTAAATGCGTAACTGCCAAAATGAGCAGTATCCCATACATTTTTTATTCTTGAAAAATCTATTGATGATGGCAAAAGCTTTGCCGGAACAGCATACATTTCCTGTGTTGTTTTAAATGCTGACAAAAACATCCACACAAATGGTACTATGCAGACAAGGCTGAGCAAAAAAAGCAATGTCATCATAACAATATGTATTAATCTTCCCGAAGGCTGCCTTAAGTCATTCCAATTCAGCAAACCATCTGTTTTATCACTAATTTTCATAACATTAAAGCCTCCTATTCATTAATCTTTTTATCAAGCTTAAAATATACCACCGTAAGTCCGGAAAGTATAACAAATGTTATAACACCGAGAGCAAGTGATTTCTGCATTGCACCGTATTTAAACGCATAGTAGTAATTTGTAAGCCCCAAAGACATTGACGCACCATTCGGACCGCCTCCGGTCATAACCATCGGCTGCTCTGTTACTGAAAAAACCCCAATAATTTGTTTTACTGCCAAAAGCAAGATGATACCCCTGCAATGCGGCCATGTTATATGGCGTACTCGCTGCCAAAATCCTGCACCGTCAAGACGTGCCGCCTCATAAAGACTCTGATCCGTTCCTTGCAATGTTGCAAGATACATAATTGTTGTTCCGCCAAATCCCTGCCAAGACATCATGATAATAATAAGCGGAATAACTATTGCTTTGTTGGATAAGAATTGCATCGGACCCATTCCGAATACTTGTAAAACCGAATTAATAAGTCCTGCTTGATTTTCGCCATATATCATTCCCCATAACAAATATGCTGCCATTCCCGGAAGTACGCACGGAAGATAAAGCGATATTTTAAAATATTGTTTGCCATGCAATGCCTCATTCAACATTACCGCCGCAACAAAAGGCAGCGGCAATCCGATAATAAGCGACCAAATTACATACCAAACGGTGTTTTTCAATGTTACAATAAAGTTGGTATCTCCGAGAACTTGCCTAAAATTTTCAAGTCCCGCAAAAGACGTTGGTTCAAATCCTCTTAAATTAAAGAATGAATATGCTATACCGATTATTATCGGTCTCCAAACAAGAAATACAAAGAATAATACCGTCGGTAATATCAATGCCCATCCGGATAAATTTTTTCTGATAAAACCGGATCTTTTCTTTCCCATCGGAGCAGTTACTGAATTATTAGTTTTCATAGGAAATTTAGCTCCTTCCGTTAAACAAATATAGGCCGCTGCACTAACGCAGCAGCCTATGCGAATTAAATATTATTTTATGTTATCAAGGCTGTTTTTCTGGAAGTCAGATGCAGCCGTTTTTACAAGTGCATCAATATCAGCGTCTTTATTAACAAGTACTTCCTGAACGATATTATCCAATACTGCATAAAGTTCCTGACAGCATACCGGTTCTTCTGCCTTGAGCTGTACCTTGCCGAAATCAAAATAATCATTATAATCCTTTGCATCAACATTTGAGTATTGATCCTGCAATGCCTTTAGTTTTTCTTCTCCTTCACGATTGATACATACCTGCATAGCCGCAGATGATGACGGCAAAATTATTCTTCCTGCTTCAAGCTGTGCATTATAATTTTCTTCGGACTTTTTCAAACTCTCATCTGTTATCTTCGAATCAAATCCGCCTTGTTCGATATACCATGCAAGCGCAGCATTTATTTCTTCATCACTTGCATTCGCATTAAACATAATAAGATTACCGCCGGTTTGAGCATATCTGCCTTTCGGACCGGCAGGCATACTTACACATGCAATATCCTCAATCTGCATATCATATTTTGTGGTTAAATCATTAATTGGCGGATTTGCAATCATCATAGCAGCCTGACCTGAGCCAAATGTTTTAAACAATCCGGCTTGATCAAGCGCGGCATCTTCCGGCACTGCATTGTATTTCCATTTCAAATCATAAAGCCATTTTACTGCTGTTTTAAATTCATCTGAATCAAATGTAGCAGTCCATTTTCCGTTTGAATCCTGTTTCATAAACTCTGTTCCGTAGCTCCAAGCAATGTTCATAAGATGCCATCCGCCGCAGTTACTTGTAGATGGAATTGCAAATCCCGCAACTCCTGTTTTCTCTTTGATAGTTTTTGCATATTCTGCTAATTCGTCATATGTCTGCGGAGCTTTTACTGTTCCGTCAGCATTTACCAAACCCGCTTCTTTAAAAAGTCTTTTGTTAATATGTAATCCTTGTGCATACGCATCCGTCGGCAAACCCCAAATTTCTCCATTCCCCCCTGTAACAACCTTCATAATTTCAGGATTTAAGATTTTGTCAAGCCCTGTTTCTTTCAGATTCTTCGAAATATCTGCACAATATCCCGCTTCCGATATTGTCTTTATTTCGGTAAAAAATGTACTCCATGTTGTCGGGAGCTGATTAGCGGCCGCTTTTACCATAAAGTTCTTAACATCATATGTAAATGATGACGATTCAACATTCCAATCCTGATGATCCGCTTTAAATTCATTTATTCTTTTCATATAGTTATCGTATCCTGATTGTCCCTCTACCGGAGCATTTCCGATTGTAATCGATATTTTATCGTCTTTCTTTTCTCCGCAACCTGTGAGCGATGCTATCGCTAACATTGATGCCAATGCAATTGATAATAGTTTTTTTGCTTTCATAGTATTATTTCCTTTCCGTTATTTATTTTTATATACAGTTACCGAAGCGTTTGAATTATAGGTGGTGTTTACTATAAGAAGTGAACCAACATTCACATCGTCAATTCCACCCTTATATAAATGTTTGCTGTCATTGTCGCATATAACAATTGCTCCCGAACCGGATTTTAAATTTGCGACTTGAGCAAATGTCTCACCTTCGTAATATCTTTCAATCTTTAACGCCGAGCCTTCTTTTGCCGTTACGCGCCCAATATAAAATCTTGTTTTTGCTTCGCCGTAATCGTTTGCTTCCGCACCATAGTAATCAAGTGTATAATTATCATCATCATTTTTATAGACTCGTCTGTTATTAACAATTTCTCCGTCCTCATTTGTTGATATAAGATAAATATCACCTTTATTGGCACTGCCAATTCCTTGACTCATCCCATAATCGTAATTAAGAGCATATGTCCTTTCAGCACCGCCCAAAAATCCCGATACTTGCTGAACAACTTCATCGTCTTTGTTAAGGGCAGTTGAGAAACTGTCAATCACAAAAAATTGCGGATGTTCTGCAATATCAATCTGAATTTTTGACTTATATAAAATATATTGTGCATAGAAAACATCATCGGTTGTAACCTTATATGTCACCGCATTTTGATAACCTTTTCCGTCAGCAGGCAACCCAACACTAAATTTTTCCGCATCTGCGCTTCGCACCTCTGCATCTTCCGGAACCGTAAGAACCTTAGTATTATTGTCGTACAATACATTTAATCCGATAATCCCCTGTGCAGCTCTTGCCATAGCAAAATATTTTGTAGAAGCTGTGAGCGTCTGATCTTTTATTAGAGCCTTTGTTGTGCCATTTTCATCAGTTGCACGATAAATTTTCTTTATCACTCCATCGCTGTTTTGCTTAAAAAGCATTAATTGAGGTTTAAATACAGTTTCACCGTTTATATTTGTTTGCGTAAAAACAGTGGATACGGTATCCTCATCTGCATAATACTTTTTATCATCAATTGAAACTTTGTTTTCGGATGATACAATCTTATAATTTCCCTTTTCATCAAAAATCTTAAATTTCAGACAATCACCGTCTTGCTCATAAACGGCTCTGATTACATATGCAATAAAACTGTTTTTGTCCAGAAAACTTGTTTTGCAGTATGCCGAATAGCCTTTAAAATCAAGATACAGTGTTATGCTTTTAGCGTCTCCTAAATTATCAAATTCCGATTTTATATAAGATTCATACCATTCACCGTCAACTGAAATACCATTGTCTTTATCCCTTGATACTATATCACCTGAAACAACCTTAGTGTTTACTATAGCCTTCATAGCTTCTTGCTTATCCGATGCGTATATACTTATGACATCATTATCTTTTATTTCGGTGAATTTAACCTTATCTCCTACGCTTGAAACAAGCTCAAATCTGTCATAGTCATCCTCATCCAAATTAAATGATGCTCCTGTTTTTTTATCAAAAACAAGCATATCCTTAGTATCTTTTCCTGACACTAAAATATTTTCATATGCCCACACCACCGCAAGGTTGTAATAACTGCTGTTATCTGATATAAACGTAACATCATACTTTTCGTGTTCAAATGCTTTTGAAACACTGTCGGTCAATACTGCTCCGTTATAAATTACCGTGATATTCTGCGAAAGTTTTACAGTCTTTTGTCTGTCCCTTTCATCATAATACTTGAAAGTCCATGATGATTTATCAAAACTGCAATCTTCGTCCGCTGTTATTTTTAAAATATCATCATTATTATTCGGCTTTATCCATATCAGCTCATCTTCATCGTCTTTGCCATCTTCTTGATAGATAAACTTTATATTATATCCGATATATTCAAACAAATCAGTCATATCAGTTTTGTAAACATATCCGTCTATAATAGCTTCATCTTCACCTAATGTTTCATCGGTTATACTTACACCGTATGCGCCGGTTAATTTACCATTTTTTACATACTGCATTTTTCTTGTGTTATAGAGCAGTGTATCACCTTTAGCATACTCCATATTTACAGTTGAAAATGTTTTAACCTCCATACACTCGGCAAGTAATGCGTTATACATTAGATTGAACAAGCTGCCGAGCGTCAGATCTCCGCTGCCGCTATTTACACCCTTTATAATTTTAGCATTGCTTGCAACCGCCCAAACACTGTTCTTCTCAAGATATACTCCGTACCCCATTGCTTTAAGAACCGCACTGACTGCATGTTCTGTCTGCATTATATCGTCCGGTGCAAACCGCTTTTCTCCCACGCCGGACAAATATCCCAATTCTGTCATATTGGTGATTGCTTTATATGCATAGTGATTTTTTGATACGTCATTATAATAGAGTTCACTGCCGCTTTCACCTGTTTTGTTTAGTAATTTTTGAAAATACACTGCAAAATCAGCGCGTGTAACAGTTTGTTCTTGATTAAAATTAATATCGTTATAATCTTCTTCTACAATATTGAGGAACTGCAGCAATTCTATGGATTCCGGCACATTCTCCATTGATGTAATCTCCGAAGCCCAAGCCAAATCAGCTGATGATATACCCAGACACAAAGCAAGTATAAAGCCCAAAATTTTTTTCATATCTTATCCACCTCACCTAATCAGTTTATATACACCAAAAATCATTTTTGCCGCCTCGGCTCTCGTCGCATAGCCTGTCGGATTAAAGCTGCCGTCTCCAACACCGTTAATGATTCCTGCCTGTGCAAAGGCTGCAACCGCCTCCTTTGCATAATCTGCAATATTGTCATTATCCGTAAAATCAAGAGTTCCTTTTTCAAGCTTAATACCTTTATATGAAATCGCCCTATATAGCATAACCGCCATATCCTGCCGGGTTATATTGCTTCCCTTACCGAAAATGCCTTCACCTATTCCGCTGACGATGCCAAGTTCATTTGCTTTATTTGCATATGTACGGAACCAGTCATTTTCCGATATATCCAAAAATACATCACTGCCTCCCGGCTGCTCATTCATCACACCGATTACAAGTTTAACAAATTCTTCTCTTTTAATATTATCTCTCGGTGCAAACTTTGTTTCGCTTTTTCCTGATATAATTCCTTCGTCGGCAAGGGTTGAAATTGCCTCATATGCCCATGAAACAGTATCAAGGTCATCAAATTTCATTGTAACCTTATCATTGTTTTTGTCCGCTGTTCCGGTAATAATTCCAACTCCCGATGAGCTGTCGCGTCTTCCGCTTGATCCGCCAGAACCGCTTCCGCCACCGCCGCTACCGTTGTTTCCGTTTGAAGCTGCCAGCGAATTATATTCTTTCAAAAGCGCTTCCGCATCAGCATAATCATTACCCGCAAGACCGGAATATACACTCTGCTTTTCCGAAACAGCAGTCAATGAAAGAACATCTTTGTAATCATTAAATACTGTTTTAATATTCATATATCCGTCCGGATATTTAACAGCTGTGAGTATCATTGCCTCTTTAATTTTATGCGTAAAATCGGCAGATGATTGTATTCCTTTTTTATTAAGCCGTGACATTAAATATTCTTTATGCACTGTCTCTGTTACATATTTTTTATATGTTTCTTTTAGCTTTGTATCTGCATTGATTATTTCATCCACAAAGCTTTCTGTTTGAGCTATTTTCGTTCCGCTGTTGAGAGCAACTATCACCTTGCATATCTCAAAACTTTTTCTATTCCTTTCAAACTCATCGGCACTTAACAAAGTACCGTTTTGTTCGTTAAATAACACATCTGAAACATCCCTTAAATTTACATTTGAATCTTCTTCAAACCCTAACTGAAACAGATGTTTGCTTAATACATCATAAAATCCGTCTTTATCATTGATTTTTTCATTTAATAATCCGATTGTTTGTGCGTAATCATCTTTAGAAATAAAATCAACATTATTAAGAGTTTTTGTTTCATTCATCAATTTGGAATGGACAGTTATATTATATTTGCCGCTGTTTTTTACTCCGGCATCAATGGTGAAAGAGCCATCTTCACTGCAATTGCCTGCCGCAGCAAACACTATCAAATTGCTTACTGCATTTGCGGTTGTATAATCTCCGTGTATCTGCTTTTTCTCATCCGGAATACTGTCCCACAGAATATCAGTATTAACTGTTTCCGGTGTAATAAGCACGGTTATATCGTCATTACCGATGCTTTTGCCGGAAACCGTAATCTTATTTTCCGAAAAATTTTTATCTATACCATATTCCAAAGCTCCGTCAGCAAAAGCAGATACAGACAGAACCATCGCTGCCAACACACTTGTTACAAACAGTTTAATTTTCATTCTGCATTACCTTTCTCTCTTTGATGCAGCAGAAACAGCATAACTGTTTCTGCTGCATACATTTCTAATTAAAATTCTTTTACTGTTCCCAAAGGTCTTAATTCTGAGAATCCGTCCCAGCACATTATTGCCGCCCTTGTTGCACCGTTTAATTCCGGCACTGTATAATCAACTGAGATTTGCTCGGAAGTCACATTTGCTGCCTTGTTAAACTTAACAAGGTCTACCTGCGTGAGCATATTGCCATTGTAATATGCAACAATTGTGTAAAATGCCTGTGCTTCGCCTGTTGTGTTGCTATAGGTTATGTTAAGTTTAACATTATCACCGGCTGCAATTTCAGATAAAGCAGAAACAACTGCTTCTCCCTTTACCAAGCCAACAGCATTTGCGCTGACAGAGCCTGCATTTGTCTTAATATCATATGTGCGGCCAACTCCAAGTGTAGCAGATACAATGTTTGCAACGTCTTTTTCTATAACCAAAGTATATTCCGTGTTTTGAGTAAGAGTGTCCGAAAGCGTCAACGTATATATAGTTCTATTTAACACTCCTGTCGCATTAACCTTTTCGCCTGTAGACTTATTCTTAAGATAAACATTATTTTCAATCGTGCTTGCATCCATCTCCGTACCAAAATCTATGCTGATTTTGTTTGTATCTACCTGAACCGCATCCCATTTAGTTTGAAGTGTATCATTTGCATAGATTTTAATCTTTTCAGCTGAAACAGCAGGTGAATCCACAACTTTTTTGAACATAATATTATCAAGATCAATTTGTGTATCATCTTTCGGGTTAAGCACACCAAGTCCGACAAACGGAGTATCTAAATTGTTTTTCCACCAATAGTTATATTCCAAGGCAACATTTTGATCAACGATCGAATATGTGTTTGTTCCATCCGAAAGCTTTGCCGTTGCCGTCTTTTTATCAATATCAAGTTCAAATGTATAATGATACCATTTGTTAGGTGTCAAACCATCGGTAGTCAAACGCGTTTTGCTATTTCCACCTTCATCGCCAAATCCGACATAGCCGTCTCCATCTTTAATGGTCTGCGATAACATGTTTAATCCATTTCCATACTGACTGTTATTTTTGTTATTTCCAAGAAAAACAATAAAATAATTATTTTTTGAAATTCTTATGTCAAAGTCTATCGAAAGTTTTCTCGAAACTGTTTCATCATTCCAAAATGTATTCATGCTTGTTTCTAAATCTGTAGGTTTCATCCAGCACTGTTCCCATGAAGTGTTGCTATTGATTCGGAGCATTTTATTGCCGCCCTCTGAATACAATGTTCCCATGCTCGTGTTGCCGACCATTTTGGGTAATGTAGCCAAATCATCAAAAACATAGCAGCCGAGGGTTGTTTGATCCTTAATTACAAACATATAGTTGTAATCTTTTGTAAATCCGGTCACACTGCTGTTAACAGGAGTAACACTTGTCGAAATATTAATTTTATATACACCTGCGGCAAGCGAGTTATCCGGGGTTATCGTATACTGCTTTCCTGTTGATGAAAGACCTCCGGAATATGCTACCGTTGTTCCGGTTGTTGTGTTGATAAGGGTTATGCTGCTGCTGTCAGCACCGGTTACGGGTGTGTTAAAACCTATAATATATCCTCCATCTACATTACTGATTTTTGCCGAAAGAGCATCAGGTACTTTTTGTGAGAACACGATATTGTCAAGATCTACAGTAGTTCCGGAGCTTGGGTTAAGTATTCCCATGCCATTAAACGGAGTTTTTAAATTACTTTTCCACCAATTTTTATATTCCAAGGCAACATCTTGATCAACGAGCGAATATGTGTTTGTTCCATCCGAAAGTTTTGCCGTTGCCGTCTTTTTATCAATATCAAGTTCAAATGTATAATGATACCATTTGTTAGGTGTCAAACTATCGGTAGTCAAACGCGTTCTGTCATTTCCACCTTCATCGCCAAATCCGACATTATTTCCAGAGAGTGATAGTATATTTAATCCATCGGACCATATATCCTCCTCGGCGCCGAGAAAAACAAAAAATTTACTATTTGCTGAAATTCTCATATCAAAATCAACAACAAGATTTCTGGGAACGGTAGTATCATTCCAAAAATTCCTAACATTTGTTGCCAAATCAGTAGGTTTGAACCAACACTTTTCCCAACCTCCATCACCTGTGTGCCGAAACATTTTGTTGTTGCTTTCTGAATATAAACTGGCAGTACTTGTCTTGCCTTTCACTGCCGGCAATGCAGATAAATCATCGAAAATATAGCTTGATAAAATCTCTCCATTTGCGCTTGTTTCTGCATGTACAACAGTATACATAGATGCTATCATTGTTGCGGCAACCATTGCACTAATTAACCTTTTGAATAACTTCATTTTTGTCATCCTTTCATTTTTTTAATTTATTTTTACAGCATTGCTGTAAATTACTTGGTCAAAGTCATAAGACCATATTGCGCCGGCTTTTTATTCATACCAATACCGCTGCAATACTCTACCCAACCGCGTCGTCCGTTTCCGTCGTTATCATTCAGAAGCACCGAAAAACCCAATTGAGTATTTTTGTCCATTTTGGTGTCTCCCCCAAAGAACTCTGTCCACGGGATACGTGCACGATACACATATTTACCGTTTAAAATTTCAACGCTGCTCTCACCCGTTTCAAGTTCAACATTGGATTTAAGATTTGATGTGGCATTGTTATACATTGTCTGTGTTTCGTATCGCCACATAACATTTCTGCCTTTTAATTTACCAATACCTATTTCCGAGAAGGTTGCACTTGATTTTAAGCGTTCATCGGCAGAGCATATTGCAATCTGTATTCCATCTCCCTGCCACATACCATTCGGCTCATAATCATTGCTGAACACATCATCTTCGACAATGGCGAGCAGATACATATTTTCTTCATCCCATTTAACTGTTCCTGTCATAGAGCAATCGCTTACTCCTTTCCAGCCTGTCAAATATCTTGCCGCATATGCGTCATCAGCCGCAAACCAATCGCCTCCCATCCAATCTGAATATTTAAAGTCTCCGGAAATCTTTGGCGGCATTTTTGCATAAGATGCTAAATTCTTTGAAAGCCATATATCCTTACTCTGTGCATATCCGTAGTCAAGCTCCACATTTGCTTTTGAAACAATAGTACGCTGAACTACCTGTTCCGGAATATTAAGCTGAACATTTATTGTTTCTCCCGGTTTAACATTTTCAAAACAGCGTGTTTCTATTTCACCTCCAACCTCTGTGAAATCTGAACTGACAGTTCCGGATATACTGTTCGTATTGCTAAGATTTTTTACCGTAGCGCTCATAATGTATCTTGTGGCACTGTTATCGGAATATTTTTCTATGTGTGCATTAAATTCAAGAGGTTCAGTAACACACACATGAATTTTTGTTGTATACAAAAGTTTTTCTCCGTCAAAAATTCGTAATTCAACTGTATTTTCATTTTCGGCATCTGAGCCTAATTTTACTTTTATTTTTCCCACACCATTTTTAATGTCTGAACTTTCAATAATCTCGGCTTTATCATGTGCAATTGCCTCAACAGTTAAATTTCTCATTTGCGAATCGGTAATGTTAAATTCGGCAGTATCATTTTGAGCAGCATATTTTCTTCCGTTGTCAATCTTTATAACTGCCTCGGTTTCTTCCATTTTAGAAAAGTTTCCTACAATGTACTGCGGCTCAAATGTTGCTTCAAAAGAATATTTGCCGTCTGCCGACTGAATCTTACCTTTAGAGTTTGAATACATATCAAATATTTCTATTTCATTTGTTCCCAGATTTAACCCCAATGATTCCGATTCATTATCCGACCATAAAATTATTACATCTTTTCCATCACTATTTCGTTTAAAGCGATACACACTCGTTTTATTCCTCACAATATTATCCACAGCCTCTGCATCGCATACAAATTTGTTGTATGCTGCAAGTGCAACATATGACAGCTTAGCCGAATATGGTGTCGTATACGCACTATGGTTTATAAGTCCCCAATAGCCTTCTCCTCTTCGCGAGTCATCCGGCGCATCATTCATAAAATCATAAATATATATGCTGTCAATATTTTTTTCTCCCGCCGATACTGCAAACAATTGTGTGAGATATGCCGCCTGTCCGATTTGTGACGCATACCCTTTTCCGGCTCGCACACCCACCTCAGTTATAACAATAGGCATATCCGGTTTCCCGCTTTTCGTAAGAAGTTCTCTCAGTTCCTTAATCCTTTTTACATAAAGTGCATTTTTTATACGATTGTCCATTCCCGTATCTTCCCAGTCATACGGATGAATAGTTACAACATCACAATAATCTAAGATGCCGGCATTTATTGTTTCTTCAATCCAACCGATAGGAATTTGTGCCGTTGACCACACCCCCACCTTTACATTTGGATTTGCTTTTTTTACTTCTGTGTAAGTTGCCTTACATAATTCTGCATATTGCGTAGCCGACGCATAGTTGGAATTAAAGTTAACCAAATTAGGTTCATTCCATACTTCAAAGTACTGCATAACATCGCCGTACTTTTCTGCCAACCGCGCCGCATATTTCGCGTATGCAGCAATACCCTCAGGGGTGGTCGGCATATGCATTACTTGGTTCCCCTCATAAACCGTATTACCATAACCTATCGCCAACATCTGATCCAATCCGACTTCTTTTGCATATCGAAAATGTTTTTCCATTGTCCAATTTTCGGAATACACACCCTTTGATCTTTCATTCACATCCCATAATGCCGCCTCACGAGAACCGCTTATTCCCATTTCAGCCATCATTTTAAGCATTTCGGTGTTTCTTCCCCAATCAAGATGTACTTGGCTTCGCATCATATAGTTGCTTTTTTCGTTTTCAGTCTTTTTATTGGCAATCGAAAAATCAAATACTTTTTCCTCGCCCTCAAATACTTTTTCTTCACCATCTACTATGCCCCTCGACTTTGTGCGAACTCTTACTGAATATGAACCGTAATCATTCACATCCGGAACAAGAGGTATAATGCTTTCTTTCTCTGCCTCAATTTTAACTCCTTCTGCTTTCTCACTTTGTATAACTTTCCCATCATAGGTCAAAACCTCATATTCAGCATCGGTAATCATCTCAACAGGAGATGAATTGTTAAGGACAATATTTAAGTTTTTTTCATCATTACCATCAAAAATATTTCCCATATGTTCAGAGGTAAGACTGTAATGTACGGGTTTTTGAGGGAATGATTTTTCTACCTTAAGCCACTGTATATATGTTGATCCCGGTGAATTGCTATATTTTTCAGTCCAGCCTGCCAATACAACGTCCGCACCGTTATTTGAGTTTGCAAACACAAAATCATCTATATAAAATGTATGTTCTTTAAACTCTTTCGTATTTGTCATTTCCACCTTTTCAGGTTCTCTAAAGGTATCAAGGGGATTAGCATATCTAAGCGAAAAATATTCGCCGTTTTCTCCTTCATCATAATACCTCACTGTAATCGCAACAGACACAGGTGTATTAGAAGGAAAGAGGCTGTCACTAACATTTATGTAACAGTAATACGGGCCACCGCCTCTCAGTTTGAGGCATGATACATTTTCTTTCTGCTCATATACTGCTGTTCCGGCTCCCTCCGAGTAATAATATCCCTGAATGTTTATGTTTTTAGCTCCATCCCAGAAAAATTGTGCATATTCCGGTTGTTCCTCTTGTGCAAACACGCTTGCATTAATCGCAAGCATTGCAAGTGACAATAGGAATGACAAAATTCTTTTTTTCATAAAAATCCTCCTATTTTTCAACCGTTCCGCAAAGCGGAACCATTCCGCTAATGCTGTCAAATACAAATCCTTTTATCTTTGTCGTTCCCTGATGTTTATCTGCATTTACAGTTACCGACTTCGGAATTACAGTATTTGCCTTTATTTCTATCGGCGAGAATTTAACATCAAGCAGCATTCCAAGTTCATCGTACTGTGCAATTATCACAGCCGCACTGTTTGCTTTTGCATTAATATTATTTATGTCAGCTCTCACAGTCAGTTTATCGCTTCCTGTTATTTCAAGTTCACATACTCTCGCATTTACAGGTGCATTTTTAAATTGCATTGCAAAAGTTTCGGGTGATGCGTTTGCGCTGCTCAAAAGTATCTTATATTTCCCACCGTAAATATCCGGTAATGTGAACGTGTGAGAAAAAGCATTATTTGTTATTGGTGCAATCCCTACATACGCAATATTATCACGTTCAATATTCTCAAGATCCGTTGTTTCCGGAACAACAACTATTGTGGATATATCATCTTTTCCTATAAATTTTCCCGTTACCGAAATTTCATTTCCGTTAACCACCGTTGCAACATCACATATTCCAAATCCCACTGTAATTGCACTGTCATAAACGCTTTCGAGATTTTTTCCGCCGATAAGTATTCGGCAGTTTTCTTTTAAGTCTTTCGGTACGCTTATTTGTGTTGAAAAGCTATTATTGCTGACCGATGTTCTGCCTACATATAAAATATCATTTTTCGTTATATTTTTTAAATCTTCAATATTTTTTACAAGTGCAACGGTACACTCATCGGTATTTGTAACACTTCCTGAAATATAAATATTACCGCTATTCAAATCAGTTATTACATTTTCAATTTTTCCGAGAACCGTCGGAGTTTCTTCAGCTTTATTGACTGTTATTGTTCTCTCTCCGAAAATATATGTTTCTGCTGCTTCCGGGCGTCCTGCATAAATTTTAATATTTCCGCCTTTAAGAATAGATACATCTGCCGTAAACTTTCCGTCTTTAACCTTCGCTTTAACGGTATTAAGTATATTTCCTTCAAGCTCTGCCTCTATTGTAACAAAATCTTTGTAATTGCAGCGGCCTACAACAGTCGCAACACTCTTATCATTGTTATAGTTTACCGAATCTATTACGGTTTCATATTTAATGCAATCAACAAAACACGGGTATTGATTTACATTTATTGTTGCACTCGTCCCGGTTAACTCATTAACTTTATTCCCTTGATAGTCATATAACACAACTTTGTTGCCGCTAAATGTCAAATTTGCAGAAGCATTTCCGTTTGTATTCCAAGCAACATAAGTTGTCTGGTTTTCTCCGGTATACTTGGCAATATATGTATTTCCGTCAATGGTTAGGCTTTCCTGTGTTTCTCTCGAAAGCAGTTCATTGAAAGTTTTAACGGAATAAAATGATTTTTTCATTTTTCTGTCATATGTTATCAATCCAAAGTTATGCTCGGAATATGTCTGATCTTCTCCGTCATTAAAGAAATCATACCATAAATTTTTGCCGTTTCTATTATTATTTCTTAAATAATCTTCCCATATAACAGTTTGTCTGATTGTATAAGCCGCTTGCAATTCTTCGCTTTTGGAATTGTCTGCGGTACCGGTATAATAGCCGTTCTCAGTCATCCATACATCCCCGTTGTATCCAAGCGAATCCAGTTTGCTTTCTAATGTGCTTAATGCACTCTTATAATTTGCTTCCGGTGAAGAAGAATGTGTATAACAATGGAAACTCAAGGCATCCATTTTGTTTCCGCCGTTTTTATAAAAACCTTCAAGAAAACTCATAGCTGTATTACTTGTTCCTGCGATAGAACCACCGAGTACCACAGCATCTGTATCAATACTTTTTAACAAATCATATGTATCCGAAAACAACTGTCCGTATTCTGCGGCACTTCCGTCGGCATTAAACTGCTTTAAATTTGGTTCGTTCCAAACCTCATATACAACATTATAATTTTTAAGTGTATTTGCTATAAACCGAACATAATTAAGCCATGCCGGATAATATTCCGATTGGTTACTCTTAGGCATATTCCTTTCATTGTTTGTATAAAGAGCATTTCCGAATGCAAGAATTATTATTGCACTCTTACCCGAATCAGATATATCTTTTATTATATCCTGTGTGTGATTTGGAAAATCATACACACCCTTTTCTTTTTCAACCGCACCCCAATTAATCGTTGCCCTAATGTACTCAGAACCTATTTGATTTAAAAAGTACAAAGCATCTGTTTGTTCCATTAGGTTAGCGCAAACACTCAAGTTACTCGCCTGAGCATTTGTAGCCATCATTAGCATACAGAGAATTAAGGCAAATACTTTCTTCATAACAACATCTCCTTTTTTTGCTTTCTCTCGCACCTATTCTTTTGTCAGGGCATACACATGCAAACCGGTCTTCAAAGTTTCAACCATTTCCGACATTTCGTTAATTTATTTAAAATTAACGTCTTATCAACCGCATTTACATTGATTTATCCGTTTTTTTGTTACTCATCACCGTATGACTATCATTGTGCCTTGACTTTTTTAAATAATCCTGTTATAATTATAGCATAAAAGCATGTAAATTGCAATGTATAAATCCGACTAATTTTGTGTATAAATCCGACCTATACAGCAATAATATGAAATTTGAAGGAAGTGTTTATATGAAAGTATCAAGCGAATTTGGCTTCAAAGAGGAAATCTATCGTTATTGGGGCACGGTACATACCCCTATTTTGGCAGCACTTGCCGGAATTACTTTCCCCGACGCTACATATGAAATGTCAAATCCGAGATTTACCGCACACTCCATCGAATATATTTATGAAGGTTCCGGTGCAATTCAGCAGGATAATCAAATTTACAGAGTCAAAGCCGGAGACTTTTTCATAATGCACCCCGGATATGTCCATTATTATTCAAACCCTAAAGATCCTTGGAAAAAAATATGGATAAATATTAACGGCGATGTCAATTATGTTACACATCTAATGGAAATTTTTAAGATTCCGGATTTGATATATGTCCCTGACTTAGGAACTCCGCTTGAGCTTGAAAACATAGTTGAAATTATGAAAGCAGACGGACCTAATTTATCCGAGGAACTTGTTCATCACGTTTTTCTCCTGTTTCAACAGCTTGACCATATACTCAAAAGCAGACCGCAAGATTCATCTGTTGCAGCAAGAGCAAAATTGTTCATTGATAAAAGACTCAGGACGAAAATAACCGTCAACGAAGTTGCACAATATTTATCAGTTTCTCCTGATTATCTTTGCCGAGCCTTCAAAAAAGCTCACAACATTAAGCCGCATGATTATATCGTTCAAGAGCGAATACGCCAATCAAAGGTATTCTTAAAAAAGACAGATATATCGGTCACTGATATAGTTGCTTATTTTCATTTTTTTGATGTGCCTCATTTTGTTCGTACATTTTCCGCAATTGTAGGATGTACTCCAACCGAATACAGAAACAAGCACAGAGAGTCCAATATCAAGAAAATACTCCAAAAAGCACATAACGATTAACACAAAAACCTCCCGATTGTTCAAAATCCGGAGGTCTTTTTTCTTATCAGGCATCAATATCAAAATCATAAAGCTTGTTTGGCTCTGCCTTTACACATTTTGTTTCAATATTTATAACACCGCCGCTTATGTCGGTTTTTACTGATAAATGATTTTTATTTTTGCAAACCGATATAAAGCCATTTAACACAGGCACTGTAATCTGATAGTCCTCATCGCCGATATACGGACTGATCCGGAAGCTTTTATATCCCGGTTCTGTCGGTGCAACACCTGCCATATACCGACCAACAGCATAAACGGGAACAGCTCCCCACGCATGGCACAGGCTTTTATCAAACGGTTCGCCGTACATAGCATATTGTTCAATACCCGTAATATCAGGATCAAATTCCTCATATACAGTTTTAGCACCGGCATCGGTCATTCTTCCCCAATAAGATCGAATATCAGTCCAAATCTCCTTCGTCAGACCGCATTTATACATAGCCTCATATTGAAAAAATTTAAAAAACGGTGTAGTTATTTCTTTAACAGCAGGGTTTATGTATACATTCTCTATAATCGCTTCTTTTTTTACATCATCGGCATAATCAAACAGGATAGCAAAGCAATTTTGATGATGGCAAATCTGCGTTGACGGCTTGCCGTCACAGTAGTTTGAAACATATCCGTTTAGAACATCCGACCAGAAGATTTCATTTACATTTTGGTATATCCGTTTTGCAAGTCCACGATAATACTGCTCATCCTCGTTTGCATTCATTTGTACGGCAAAAAACTCCATTACCTTGAGTGCTTTTCCGTACAGCATTTGCACAGCGCAGCAATAACCATCTTTTTCTATGTCGTGCCAGTCAATCACAATCCAAGAACTGTTGATTTTCGGAATAAACCCTTTCCAATCAGTTCTTTCAATATAAAATGCCATTAACAGTTTCATATATTCATAATTTCTTTTTACAAAGTCAAAATCACCGGTGTAATCATAATATGTCTTTATATTCAGCACCCAGTAAAAGGAATATTCCAAAACATTATTGATCGGTGTTTTAACCTCCCGATTGCCGCGCAGAGATAAAATTGTCCGCTTTATGGTTTCGGTATCAAAAAAAGAATAAAAACTCATGCGCGACATAGTATAAGCATCTCCTGCCCATGGCCATTTATCACGTTTGATACCATCAAGCAGAAAGAATCTGCTGCACAAACTGAGAGTGTATTTTGAAATTTCGTATATATCCTCCAGCTGTTTTTCGCCCTTATATGTCGACTGATCCTTTGCCGGATTATATTGATAAAGGCACTCCAAATCAAAATTTGTTTCTCCCCAAAAGCGCACAAAACGACAGCCGCGCGGCGGCAGCTCAGCAGTTTTGACACAGCTTACCGTGTCAACAATTACACAGCGGTCACTGTACGTTTCTTCAAGCGACTCCCCGTATGCAACATGTATCACCGCATTTTCCGCAATATTCGTCAGTTTGAGTTTTACATATGTATCTTTGCCAAAGTCTACAATACGTTCTTCATTTTTCGTAATATCCGAATCAGGCTTTATGCTGCGAAACGGCAAAGTATAATCGCCGGGCAGAATTGTTTTATCAGCACAGCACGGTGATATGCCGACCGCTTCAAAAACATCATCATATAAATCCGCATACCAGCTTTCATCCGATATAATGCTTGCTCCGTCCACAAACAGCGCACACATTCCCGTCATATTAAAAACAACACACTCAAGTTCATGCACACCGGCGGAAATTTTATAAGATGATTGTTCAGGCATACGAATATTGTCAATTAAAAATAAAAATTTGCCTTCAGCATAAATCGCAATACTTTCATCTGTTTCAAGATTGACCGTCTTTCTGAAACGAACTAAACTCGGCACATTGGGTACTTCCCAAAATGCCGGAACAATTCGCCCTCGTTCCTCCCTGCCAAGCAGCGTCTTTTTTGTAAAATACATTTCAAAATCTCTGTAATGCCAGATCCATTGTGCGCTCATGTAAACCTCCTTATATTGTCAGCGTTATGTGTCAATTTTTCTTGTTTAATTGCCATATCAACTCGTTTTCAATTTCTTTTTATAAACAATCGTCATAATTTATAATTCCGACATATTTCTAATTCAACAAAAATATGTCTTCAATAATCAAATTACCTTTTTTTTAATCGGAAATTTCTTAAATATTGCTTTAAACAGCAGACATACAGCAACTTCACCTTATGATTCTTATTTTAATTATAACACATATACAGGTCAAATTCAATGTATAAAAGCGACTATTTCCATGTACAAATCCTACCCAGTCGTATAACTATTTCAACACATTAACAACACGCACACCAATTTTTCTTGCATAATCTACAGTATTTTTTGTTCCTGATGCCGTACCATTGAACACTGTTATCACAAGGCTGCTGCGATCAACCATCCAGATATTTCTTTTTTGATAACAAGCCCTATAATAATTATCGCTGATTGTGGTTACATAGTCGGCGTTTTTTATTATATTTTTATACCGTCCCGTTTCATACTGGCTGCGTCTTTTTTCAAATCCCGGATGCGGCACAGCACAAATCAAATGTAAATCTTTATTCTCTTTTTTCTTTTCGAGTACGATTTCTGCCGCCCATATGTCAACACCCTCTGCCATTCCGGTTATGAAAGTTACATATCCGTCCGATATTGCATTATCAATAGCCGTTTCCAAAAGAGGTTTTATCTCGTTTTCGGAATAATCTAATTTATTCGGTCTATGCCCTGTAAAGCAGCAGCGATGCTGCCTTTTATCGTTCATAGAACATCATCTCCCTGCGTTTAAATTTTCTGTATAGTTTTTGCAAAAAGTACACATTTTGCAATTAGTGTCTATATTAAATTATTAAGACAAATATCCTCAAAAACTTGACTTTTTTATGTACATTTGGTATAATAATTGTTGAAACAAGGGCATTTTCGCCTATTTATACACATAAAAAAATCACTATCAAAATGTGTACCTTTTGATAGTGATTTATCTTTTTGACCTATATTCCCGAAGCCGTCTGTAAAATGTTGCAACGCTCATACCGCACTCTTTAGCTATATCCTCCGGCGTTATATATCCGCTTTTCCATTGTTTGACCAAAGCTGCAAAATTATCGGGTGCAGCGATTATAGGTCTGCCGAACTCAACACCTCTGAGTCTTGCTGCTCTTATGCCTTCTTCCTGCCGTTTCCGTATATTTTCCCGTTCATTCTCCGACACAAATGAAAGAACCTGAAGAACTAAATCGGCAATAAATGTTCCCATAAGGTCTTTATAATTTCTTGTATCAAGCAAAGGCATATCAATCACCATAATATCTATCTCCATTTCCTTTGTCAGTATTCGCCACTGATCCTGAATTTCACGATAATTTCGTCCGAGTCTGTCGATTGATTTGACATAAAGCAAATCGCCCTTTTTCAGCTTTTTTAATAACCTCAAATAGCTTGGTCTGTTAAAATCCTTGCCCGATTGCTTATCCATGTAAATATTTTTTGATTTTATGCCGAGCTTTTTCATTTCAAGCATTTGCCTTGCTTCGTTCTGATCCACTGCCGAAACCCTTACATATCCGTACTCCTCCAAATCCATCACCTCCTGCGTGCAAACAAACATCCCCATAATAATTATATCATCAAATCAAAATTCAATCATTTCATTAACCTTGTTCCGAATCGGAACAAGGTCACTATTAACTGCTGTTAAGCTCTGTATAATTTTCTTTTTCAGCTTTATTTAAACTCTCAGTATCATTATTATCAGTATCGTTATATTCAGGTTTATTATTATCAGTCTTATTTGGTTTTAATTTTGAAATGTCCTGACATTTATTTTTTAAATCTCCCGACCTTTCAGCCGTAAAAGTCCTGTTCTTTAAATTTTCAATGTCCGAAGATAAAATAGGTGCAGTGTCATTTGAGAGTGTATCAGTAATTTCATCTTTATTGTTTTCAGGTTCTTTTTCTTCCGGCACACTGTAATCAATTTTACCGATATATATGAGGTTGGGTCTGTTCAAGCCCTGTCTTTTTTCCTCTATCAAACCCACTTCTTTAAGCTGTTTTATAGCTCTCCAGACCGTTGTAGTGCATATGCCGAGCATATCAGCCAAATCTTCACGCTTAAAAATCAAAAATATAGTTCCGTCATCTTCAATCCAGCCGTTTGTTCTCGACAGCTCCATTCGGTCAAGAAGCAGGGCATAAAGCATTTTTGCGTCATTATTGATTGTGGTCTTATATCTCGGATTTGTATATAACTCTTTCGGCACCTGATAATATTTGTGCTGTGTTACCTCATTGATTTTATATAATTTACTGTTCACTGTTTTCTCCTCCTAAAATTGAAAAAGGGCGGCAAATGCCGCCCCACTCATAATTCCATTTCCTCATCATCTTCGTCTTGTTCTGTGTATGCCTGAATACGGTGCAGAGTTTTAACAATATTATCAATAATAACAGGTACTGTTCTATGATAATAATTGCCGTAATACACCGAATTTTCATCAAGCATATGCTTTATTTCATTATCTTTTTCTTTGCTTTCTTCAAGGTTATGTATTCGCCCTTGCTGCTCAAATGTACTTCCACGGTTTATAAACAGGTTAAAATTATCGTGACTGTTATGCTCATCCCATATTCTCGCACGAAAATCGTTACTGTTATTCTCTCCGTAAATCTCGCTGAACAATATAGGCGAATCCGTCACAATTACATCAACCTTACCGACAAGCCTGTTTATTCTGTGAGCCTGTTCCTCAAAAATGCTCTCCTGATCTGCCAATGCCTCATAATTTTCGTCCCATACAAGCTCTTTTGCATATTCAGGCACATACTCGGTCACAATGCCCCGTTTCTTTAACTCTGAAGCAATTTCCCAAGCGCATGTTGTTTTCCCGGCTCCGGGACCGGCAAAAAGATTGACAACCAGAGTTTTCATATCATCACTCCAATTCTTCCTCGCAATCCTCGCTATTATCCAATGATTTTTGATATTCACTCATACGCTCGCTAAATGTATTATCAACGCTGTCTGATACCCTATCGCTCCAGTCACCGTAGTCATACCAAGCCTGCATTAAATCTGTTAACACATAATCACCGGAATTTAAAATATATTCCTTTTCTTCCGGCGTAAATATTTTGCTTTCCGTCACATAGAAATACACATCCTCCATAGCCGCTATTTTATAACACGATTCAAATACATCAATCGGACTTTTCGATACCATTGCTTTTTTGAAATTGATATATTCTTCATCAAATTTCTCACGAACAAGCTTATCTGTCCTGTTCTCCTCAATCGAATCGATATATGCCTTATTCATATCACTGTAGCTCAACACTTCTTCATTTATCCAATCATCCGAAAAATTCATATCTTTTGCATTTTGCAGTGTTATATACGCTCGGCAATATGTCGGAATACCGTCTGTATGCTTACACAGCAGACAATTCGAATCTTCCGATTTTATAACCTCATATTCCGTTCCCTCTTTTGATTTAACAATAGTTTTCTGCTTTTCTCTTTCCATTAAATCCTTTGCGACAGCCTCAATAGCAGCCTCTGATAAATGGTCGGGAATATAGTCCGAAAGCACATTATCGGTTTCATATATAAACATTGCCACTACCGCATTGTCCGCCCATTTACGAACCTGTTCACTATAATTTTGCGAATCCTGTCTTATTGCATTTACTATAAGCCGTTTCACCATATCCCGACCGTGTCCATCGTAAATCGGCAGCAGCGCGTCAAGCCGCCGTTCATCATCAAGCGAAAGATTTTCGGCATTTGCGTTCAGTACGGTTTTGCAGTTTACAGCCTCCTTATAATACTGTCTGAAAGCTTCTATGTTTATGATAGGCTTCATAATCAATCCTCCGTTTCCGTTCTCTGTTCGTTTTTTCCGAATATAAGCTTTGCATTAGTTACAAGCACAAAGTTTGTCTGCAAACTCTGTTCGCCCACTGTAATAGGCTTATTTTTCAGCTCACCCTCAATATAAATCTGATCGTCCTTTTTAAAATTTCTTCCGATAAATTCCGCCATACTGTTCCATGCGGTTATATCGACAAAAGTGCTTTTGTTCCTGCCCTGATAAATCATAACACGATTATTCAGGACTGTTTTTTCGCCTTTTTCGGTTGTCACCGTTTTTGTCTTAACCTCGTTTAACAGTTTGCATAATTCAATTACCATAAAATTTATACCTCCAATTCTTCATCATTCTCATTTTCGAGAAATTTGTTTAATGCGTCGGGATTTACTGCTTGCAGCAGATTATATACCTCCGAATTGCTTCTGTTTACATCATTATTAAAAGTCGCCTGAAGTTCAAGCGACTTTGTGATTATGTTTGTTTCTTCATCATCGAGAATCAGTATTGTTTTTGTGTTATTTCCCACTGTGCAGCCGTCGCCGTTCAAAAGCATAGAACACTCTCCGGCTATCAATGACATTCGGTAGAAATCAAATGTATTTTCTCCGAGCGTTTTCCCTGTTGCAAAATGAACCTGCCGCCTTTCATTTTCGGGCGAAAGATATTTTAAGTCAATATCAAAATATATACCCTCGCTGCCGAAATTTACACTGCAAACCGCCTCATCAAAATCGGGAATTTTATCATCAGGTTTCAGCTCACTTGACATAATAAAATAGTCATCGGGCATAAATCCCGCCGTTTCAAGCTTTTGTTTCAAGTCTTCAAACACTTCACCGTTTGTTTTTGTACCTAACCGCATTACACGCCTTTGTTCGTCAGGTTCACTCCAAATGGTGTGCTGCACCGTTTCCTTGTAATTCATTCTCAAGTCTCCAATCAAGATGTTGTGCCATCATCATCAAACATTGAACCGTTAATAACAAAGCTGTCGGTAATGGTTTTACAAAACTCAACACCGTTGACACCGCCTCCGTAAATATAAATATCATAACTATGTGTTTCGGGATTTTCCGCTGTTCCGGCAAGCGAAACTTCGGTATAAATACATCTTGATTTCATTATCGAAATCGGATTTTCCGCAGTGGTAAAAACAGTCTGATTGCCGCTGTTTGCCGTCCTTTCAAGAGGTACTGTATTACCCTGTGTGCCGATTATATTCGTTACGGTATAATTCAGCTTTACATCAGCTTTCGTTGGCGCCTGAACAGTTTTTTGCGGCGATTTGTTATTACCCCAAGAATTGCAGCCGCCGCTATGCGACACTATCCTTGTTGAAACAGATGTATTCAAATCAACCGTAAATCCGTATCCGCTTTTAAGCGTTTTGGGTGACATAGTATGTTTCACAGACAAACTTGTTTCATATATAAACTTGTGCTTACAGGTATATTTATGTGAGCCGTGCCGTCTGCAAGATTTAGTTACGGTATGTGAATCTTCTTCCGTCCACCGTATAACCTCACCACAGCTTGATGTATTTTCATCAGGCAAGTCCGGCTGCTCCGGCTCTGGCGGTTCATCATCAGGTTCGGGATTGCCGTTATTCTTTCCGTTATTCGGAATATCCGTCATTTTGCCGCCTTTATAAAAAGAAATCGTAACCGGGTAATCAAAATGAACCGCAACGGCTCCGGCATTTGCAAAGGTTTTATATCCGATAGCAATATTATTGCTGCTCATCCAGTCAAAAGTACCGTTTTCTCTGTCAACATAAATGTTCAAATCGGATTGCAAGTATCCCAAATTATTTTTTATTTGTGAGGGGTGTATAATGCCTTCTGAACCTGTATCATAGATATTATCGGGATTGAAAAAACCGTTTGCCGCACCTACCGACCTGCCGTTTTTCGTCCACATTGCATATCGGTTATATCCGTATGGCGCTGCTACAAACGGAATCGCCTTATTAAGTCCTGCTACAAAGTGATCCCGATAATTGTATCTTTTATCAAAATTAAATTTCGGGTATGCCTTAAAAATGATTTTTCCGCTTTCATATTTAAAGGTAAATCCCTTATTCAAATTAAAAATATTATTAAGCGGTATGCCGTTTGCCGACATAACAACATCGACATTGTAACCGTCATTAAGCAATGATATAACTTCATTCGGCAATGCCATATCAAACTCCATAATCGCATTTACGGCTTCCGCAAGCTGATCGGGATCGTCAAAAACCTGTTTATCATAGATACGGACAAAATTATTGCCCCAATAACCGCCGGAATAATGCCACAATTCTACGCTGAATGTGTTTTGTGCCGAGGCGATAAAGCTGTTTTCGTAGGTTTTATCCTCCGATATGGCTGTCTGCCACCGTCCCCACACATTACTTGCTGCATATGCCGATTGTGTCCCTGCAAAAAGCATACACAAAAGAAAAAGGAGAGCGAAAATTCGCCCTCCGGATAATATATTCTTTCTCATATTAAATTATCCTCCTTACCACTGAAACAGTTTTGAAAAATCATATTCAAAGGTTTCGCTGTTCTCGCCTGTTTCCTTAACAAGTGTAATTTCATTTGAATGAGCGGTACTGATGTTATAATATGCTGATTGTGCTTGCGAATCAGGCATATCCACGGCATCAACGCCTATTCTTATTACAACAAAGTCCAAATTATCGGGATTTGATAAATTTAGTTCTTTCTTAAAGCTTCCACTGTTGGGGATTTTATTTTCCTCTATCATTGTAAATCCCGTTGTCAATCCGAAGCTCGGTTCATCTTTCTTTGACTGCGATGTAATCATCAGCCAGTTTTCAAAGCCTTGCGGAAGTTCCGGGAATGTACCGCTTACATAATACTTGCCGTTTTCTTTATAAAACTTCAAGCTTTCAAGCGTTATATCCATAAATTCCTTTGACTTCTGAACATTCATTTTGCCATCACTCATAACATCCGTATTGTTGTTAAACGCCACATCGCCGTACATTTCTACACGATAGCTTGAGTCTATCATTCTTACAAGCATTGTTGTTGCCTCTGCTCTTGTAGTATAGCTACCGCCGGAAAAGGTTCCGTCCGGCATACCGCATATAACACCTTTTGAATATACCTCTGCAACATATGGCTTACAGCTTTCGCAGACATCAGACCAATCCTTTATCTTTGCAATATACTCCTGCGTATCAGCGGCCTTAGTTTCCTTTAAAACCTTTTCCATTGTCCTTGCCGCAAATTTCGCCATTCTCTGCCGTCTGATAGGCTCGTCATATTCGTTTTCAGGCAATTCATCGGCTTCAATAATACCCAAACCTCTCGCTTTTTGGATATAGCCCTCTGCCCAATGTGCGTCATACACGATAGAACCCGTATCAACAAGACCAATAATGGTTTTTATAAACTCCGCATTTGTGATTTGGTTGTTCGGTCGGAAGGCGTGATCCTCATATCCGTTTATACCGCCCTTTTCCACAAGCATTTTCATATGCGGATAATACCAGTCACTTGTTTGTGTATCGCTGAAAATCGCCCTCTGCTGTTCCTGCTGTGTAACTGTCTGCGATATATTATCGCCAAGACTTAGTGTTATGCTGTCGGCAAAAGCCGTAGTACCCAAAAGCATACCGATACCGACCGCCGCTGCTATAATTCTTTTCATTGCTGTTTTTCCTCCTTGCTTTTCCTAAATTCTTCAATTTCATCTTTGTAATATTCAAGTAATGCCTTTTCAATAATTCTGCTGTTCGGAATATCCGTCTTTTCGTGCTTGTCAATAAGCCACTCAAAGATAGTGTTGTCAAGATATATCGCCGTTTTTGTTCTGTATACTGCACCCATAACAGTACCTCCGTATCTTTTTTTCGACTCCATTATAACACAAGTGTCGCCACCTGTCAACACCCAAAATGTATTTTTATTCAAATCGCTGATTCCTCGCTCTTGCCTTAAACGGAATATCAATATCTACGGGAACCAACGAAGATAGCAAAATCGGTTTCATTCTGACAACTCCCGATACCTGATACGAAGCCGGACTGTTTTTTATATTGGTATTTTGAATAATCAGCTTATACCTCACTTTTCCGTCCTCAACACGCTCATTCGATGAATTGAGCTTCATTTCATTATGCAGATAGCTTTCAAATTCAGCCGTTGCAGTCGGAATATGTATCATAGATATATGCTCCATACGATACTCGTCAAGCATTGCATAATCCGTCGCAATATTAAGCGCCCTCGAAAGCTCCGTATCAATATACTCTTTCACAGTGAATATATGGTAAAATTCAACCGTTACGACTGTAATAGTGATGAACGCCATTATAAACAGAATAAAGAAAACATTAATCGCGCCGCTTTTTCTTTCCATTCAAAACACCTACTTCCAGTAAACCTGACTGATGCCGATAAATTTCTTTTCAATCGGTATGCTTATAACAAGCGGGGATGTGAATGTAGGCTCAATCAGCTTAATGTCAATCGTATCATGAACCGTCAGCGTAAACTTCTGCCGCAGTTGAATTTTATTCGTACCGGAAATATATGCTGCGTTCCATGTTATTGTCGGATTTACACCCATTTCCGATTTCAGCTCATTTGCAAGCGCAGTGATATTACTATCTATTCTGCCGTTTGCTTCAACCGCCCTTACAAGAGTTTTCGCCATATAGTCCATATTCTGCTTATATATAAAAGGTTTCCACAAAGCCACAAAACAAAATATAAGGCTCATTGCAACAGCAAATTGAAAAAGGACATCCAAGAAAGCCTCCGACCGCTTGCGTCTAAATTTCAATTTCTTCATCATCTTCGGATTCCTCCGTGCTTTCCGTTTTTTCACGCTCTGCAAAAGCCTCTATGTGTTTTCTTACTTCATCAGGCAGTTCCTCATAATATTTAATTGTTTTTCCGTCATCGCTTATATGAGCAATGGTTTTATAGTCGTTATCGACTTCTTCAAGCCTGTTCCAGACGGTAGTTCCGTTGCCCAGATAACCAAAGCCCAAATCATATTCTTTTTCCGACATTTAAAATACCTCCTCTCGTAACCTTGTTCCAAAACGAAACAATGTTACAAATTAGTATGCTTAAATCGTAAACACTGATTTGATTTTGTTTATTATATCATTGAACAGTTCGGGAATTGCCACACGCATCAGCGCCAGCAGTGCTGCACCGATAATTACGGTAATCAGAATTTTTATCAGCACATCAAGATACCCCTCGCCGCTTTTTACCGCCGTGACGCTTATCATTTTTACCCTGTTCATTGCCGCCTTACCTCTTACAATCAGTTTTCTCATAACAAAAATCTCCTTCCTGTTTTAATTAAAAATGCCCAATCCGTTTTTCAAATCAATGAAAATCGGATAGAGATATAAAAGAAACATCATAACGCCGACCGCAATCGTTGCCTTCTTAATCTTTCCGGGGCGTTTTGCAATCTCGCGCTTGATGTTTTCTCTTGCTAATATTTTCATGTCCTGTTCCATAAGATAAAAGAATGTTTCCTGATCAATTCCCTTACTTGTTCCGATTACACCGCTTATGAATGTTGAAAGCTGCGGAATATTGACTCTCTCATCAAACCTTTGCAATGCATCCTCTGTATTTCCTGTCTTTAAGTCGGTTATCAGAATATCAAGGTCATACTTAAAATCATCTCCCGCAATCTTTCGGTATCGCTCCATAAACTTCAAAATATCCTTGCTGCTTTTTAAGGAATTGTTATACGTCCTCACAAATCTCGGCAGCTCGTCAAGAATTTTGCCGTTAATCTTCTTCAGCTTTTCTCGGGCAGCTTGCCGTTCTTTAAAAAATAGCATAATTCCGAGCAGCATAACGCACATTGTAATTACGGTAAGTCCAAGCGGAATAAAGATAAATGATAACAAAATAACAAGCCCTGCCGTCACATACGCTTTTGCGTAATACTCGGCAGGACTTAAATTTATCCCGGCTCTCGCCAAATCCTTTTCAAGCTTTCGCTTTTGATAATTTTCCGGACGAATGAATTTTGAAATGATTTTGGTGAGAGGATATGTTACCGCAGTATAGAATCTTTCTCCTATGCCTTGCTTTCGCCTAAAGGCTGACATTGCCTTTTCTGTCCGTTTCGTCGGGAAATCTATAAAATTTCCGACTAATATATAAATGCCAAATGCAAGTAAAAGGACGGTTAGTATATAGTACAAATCGCACCACCTCCGTAAAAGAAAAAGGAGCAGCTAAGCTGTTACACTTAATTGCTTCTGTTTATTTGCTTGATTTATAACAACCATTTATAGTCTTGTCTGCAATCCGGAACATAATCAACATAAACCGTGTTATCCTTAATTTGATAGATTAAAAGATACATTTTGTTACTATAATTATACCATGTATTTCTATCATAAGATAATTAAACTTTACAGCACCGAAACAGGCTTATTTACCTTTATCACATATGCCGTCGCAGCAAAAATCACTGCAAATGTCAAAGCAACTATAATCTGTCCCGCAAGCGTTCCTGTGAGAAGTCTGTACCACTCGGCATTCAGGAATCTCATCAGCGGAATATTGGCAGCAACCACAAGCGTTACACTGATATGGTCTTTATATATATTATACATCTGCGTATTGAGTTCCTCTTGTATTTGCTTAATATCCGACATTTTTTCAACAATGGTCGGCAGCACATACATAAGTTCACGATCCTGCTGACAAAGAATAAGCGTATCGCACCATTCCGAGAAAAAGCTGTTATCCACTTTGCTTTTCAGTTTTCGTATATTTCTGCTTATATTACTGTCAACAAAGGTTTTCTCTGCAATAAACTCGGCAAACAGGTTATAAAACGGCGGTTCGATTCGGTGCAGATTTTCTTTTACTGCTTTTATTATATCGCCCGACTGCAAATAACTGTTGGTTATAAGCGACAGCGCCGTTTCCATCTGCTCGTTTATCATCTGCGTATATGCGGATTGCCGCACCACAAGATATTCAAGCGGTGCAAACAGCATACCGACAGCCAGAACTGCCGACAGTAATATGTTGTTCATAAGCAAGCCGATAATCACACCGCCCAGAGAAAACAAAAGCGACAGCCTGATATATTTTGAAAAAGTCATGTCGGAATTACTGCTTTTTAGCATTTCCTCCGATACAATTCTGAACCGTTCAAATACACCGGGTTTTCTATCGACCAATTTTCGCCGCTTTTTAAGCATTGTGTTTTTCCTGTTTTCCGCAATACTTTGTTTTTTCAAAACAAGCGTATCATTTTGTCGGTTTCTTATCAATGCGGCAAATCCGATACAAAGCAGTATAAATATTATAACTCTGTAAATCATAATTAACCCTCCGTATCGGCTTCGGGACTCCAATTTTCTCCGGCGAACCTATGAATAGTCTGCAAATCAGCGCCGTTTTCAAGCAAAATATTTGCAAGCCGTGATGAAATATTGCTTACCTTTTTATGATAGCCGACCATTTTATCTATCTGCGTTCCGTCCTTATTCATTATTCTGTCTGTTATCACATACTTATACAATGTCCGATAGATAATCCCGCCGTCACGATAGTCCTCCGCCTCAATGATTTTCATATACTTTCTTGATTTGTCCGGCAGCTGCATTTTAAATGCCATAATCGGATATGCCTCAATTATCAGCTTCAGCATAAGCTCCTCCGACAGCTTTGTACCCGACATCATACACATTGTAAGGATTCGTGTATATGCCGCAAGCGCAGTGGAGGCGTGAAGTGATGTGATAATCGTATGTCCTGTTCGTCCTGCCTCCTGTGCCGTCATTGCTTCCTCGCCGCGCATTTCGGCAGGAACTATAATCTGAGGATCAAAACGCAGTGATTTTTTCAAGAGAACATCAGCGGAAACATTTTGTGCCGTGTTTTGTGACGGTCTTGTTTTTGTATGAATGACACGGTTTAAAATTCTGCCGTTTTCGTCTTTCACTTGCAGATTTAATTCTCTTGAGTCCTCGATGCTGTAAATACGCTTATCGTAAGGAATACTCCTCAAAATAAATCCAATATCGGTTGTTTTTCCGCTGCCTGTTGAACCGGCAATGCCGATACTGACACCATGCGAAATGCAGAGCGTAAGCAAATCCAATTCTTCCTCCGTTGCGGTATCCCAATCAATAAGCTGCTGTTTGGTAATAACATTGTTTTTCTGTTTTCTGATTGAAAACACCGCCCCGACCGCCTCATCAATACACGGCGGTATAATTGCGGATATTCTCACCCCCTGTGTAATAAAGCTGTCCTGTGTAGGCTGCGAACCGTCAATAATGACACCGCCAAGCTGACACATCTTCTTTGTCATATCAATACATTGCAGCGGCGTTAAAAAATGCTCGTCAATTTTGCTCCAACCGTTAGAGGTAATAATCTCAATATCATTCCAGCCGTTACAGTTGATTTCTTCAACCTCGTCATCATAAATATATTTTGTCAAGAATCCGAACCCTGCCATATCCTCATAACATTTATCCACCAGTTCATTCAGACTGTCATATTCAAGACAGGCAATGTGCTTTTGATAAATATACTTTGAAAGCAGATTTTTAAGAAGCGTTGCGCCCTGCGGCTTTGATATGACATTTGAAAGCTCACCCGAATGATTTTTGCTTATCTCGGCTCTGACAATTTCCAGAACCTCCTCATAAGGCTTTGCGTCTGTTTTTATTTCTTTTTTTACAGTCTTTTCGTGCTGTGAAACCTCATAAATAGCCTGATATACGCTGAATTTACTCATCTGAAACACACTCCCTTATGCAGTCCGCAAGCTTTTGTATGTCGAAATAAAATCCGTTTTTTGTAAGACACGCAAGCTGACCTTTATTTTCTGCCTGTTCCACATTTTTATAATGCGGAATTGTATGAAACATTTTAACCCCGACAGTTTTCTCAACATTTTTAATACCGACATAGTTTTTATCATTGTTTGCGATATGAATGATTTTACCGGGCGGTATTTCAAGTGCAGAATACAGCGTTCGGTAGCTGTTATAAAAGGCTGTGCCTGTAATCGTAGGCTTTATAAGGTTTACAATCTTATCCGCATAAATGATACTGTAAACGGAAAGCGGGTTGTTTATTTCAGGTTCGCAGTCAACTATGAGATACCCGAACATCTCTTTCATATCGGACAGCATTTCTTTTGCTCTGTCACCGTTAATTCCGTTTTCCTCATCGGCAAGCATAAGACAATCGTGGTTATTGGCAAGCGACATCAAAAACAGATTTTTATTATTCGAGCAAGGCACAAAGGCTTTTGCATTATCATATTTAGATAAAGAGATTTCATACAAACCTCGGCAATCTTCAATAACTGCTCCGAACAAATGCTGAATTATGCCGCAGATCATATTTGTTGACAATATCCCCACAAGAGAGTTTTGTGCCAGCATATATCCGAGATTTGCGGCAACGGTAGTTTTTCCGCTGCCGTGACCTCCGCATACCGTTATTATTTTTCCCATTATCAAGCTCCTTTCCGTAACCTTATTCCGATTTGGAACAAGGTTATCACATTTTTGCTGTTTTTATCAGGCTTTCCCGTATATCCATACCGTCAATTTCATTCCCAAGACAATACCAGCCGGGGTTTTCCTCTCTTGCAAAAAGCTCCGCACGAGGAATATCACCGACAAGCCGTACAATCCTTTTTCTTACATCATCAGGCTTTTTGCTGTGTGCCTCAATCGGCGTATCAACCACTGTATGTACGCCTTTTGAAATGCGTTTCGGGTGTCCTTTTGTTGCTATGATGCAGATTTCGGGGTTTGCTCTTGTCCAAAACCCCAAACCCCAGAACCATTTATCCGTTTGCTTTTTGCACCGTTTAACCCAACAAAAACCGAGCGTTTTATATTCAAAGCCCCAGCGTTTTATTGTTTCAAGGCCTTCAAGCAAACAGGGGAACGTAACCCAAAGAAATAAAATACAATCATCATCCGCAATATCGGCAACGGGCAGTGAATATATATCTTCTTTACTCATAGTACGATAATGATTTTCGGCACTTCGCCCCTGACCTTTCTTTGAATATACCTTATAAGCCCATGGCGGATCGGCATATATACACTTAAACTTCATTTTTCGTACCTCGCTCAAATTCCGCAATTTCCTTTATTTTAAGCGCGATTGCATAAACAACCGATACCGTAACGCTGTTTCCGGCTTGCTTATAAAGCTGTGCGTCCGAATTTACGGCTGCTGCCTTATCAAAATATTTATCCTCAACCGCTTGCAGCCGCCAAGCCTCACGAGGCGTAAGTCTGCGTATTCTGATACAACACCTGAATGTATCCATATCCATGTTATAGATACACTTTTCACAGCTGCATATCGCAATGCCATGTCTGTCCTGCGTGGTAAGGCAAAACATAGGCTCGCCGTTTTCTTTCATTCGCCGTCCGTTCTGCCTTTTATTTTCTCTCTCAGGCGTTATAAAGGCTCTCACACAGACACAAAGAACGCCGGAATTATCTCCCGTGCGGTTGGTAATTCCGGCGTTTATTCTTGCTTTGACACATCTTGAAATATTCGTTATAACGCTTTTCTTGTTTAAGTCCATAAAACTGAAATTTGTTAAATAAAGTCCCGTCCTGCCGCCCATACCTCCGCCGTTTGCGGTAAGCGTTACCGAGCAGCCTTTCGGGGAATATACACGCTCGCCCTGTGTTCCGCCTATAAGCTCAATAAGATTTTTTCCGTCTGTTGCGGTGATAGGAAATACTTTTCGTCCGGTTCGGCTTCCAGTATATCTTCGAGCGACAATAAAAACTCGTTCTCTGTTTTGAGGAACTCCGAAGAATTTTGAATTAAGCAGTCCGTACTCAGTATCATAGCCGAGTGCGGCCAGCGAATACAAAACCTCGGTAAAGTCCCATCCTCCGTTAACGGATAAGAGATTTTTAACATTTTCAATGATAAGCCAATCGGGGCGATCTTCGGCAGTTTTGCCTTTGAGCAGCCTAACAAGTTCAAAAAATAAACCGCTTCGCTCTCCGTTAAGTCCTCTTTGCTTGCCACTAACTGAAATGTCCTGACAAGGGAAGCCCGCTGTCCAGATGTCAGCGTTTGGAACGCTTTCGGGTTTAATTGTTCTAATATCCTTTTCATACCAGCAATCGCCCTCCTTTATATCATGTATGGCGTTAAAACTCTTAACCGCAAATGTATCTATTTCACAGTAGCCGACTCTTTCAAATCCTGCTTTTTCCAGTGCAAGTGAAAAGCAGCCGATTCCTGCAAAAAAATCAATGTATTTCAAAAGCTCTCACTCCTTTTGCGGACCGTAAAAGTCCGCAGTTAGTTGTTCTGTAATAGCTTTCGACTTATTTCACCTCTGCCCACAAATACTATATGAATACTGCTTGTGTTTTCCAAAACAACAAGCTCCTGTGCCTGATTTCTGTTTACCGATAAAGTGACTGTGGCAGGTACGACCTTATCGCTTAAGTCCGTTTCACTGTCCGAATTTCTTGTTGACAGTTCCTCCGCACTGCTGTTTGACACGCCGATAACCTCTATGTACTGTAAATCGGTATAATCGGCAAGCTGTTTTGTTTCGTTTATAAATCCGTAGACCGAAACAACATCGCCGGGCTGTATCTTACCCGACACGCTCGATGCAAGATTCGCAAGTGTTACGGATATTGCAAGCTGCTCGGAATTATCCATTTCATATAAGGCTTTATCCGTTTCAGTGCCGACTTCCGTAAACTTCTGCATTACAAGATTATCCTCCGGCAGCAGCTGAACATTGGAAACCTTACCGACAATCTGTTTTTTATCGGTTATGGTGTTCTGTGTTACAGCCTGCTTTGGCATATGCTTTATTTCAAGCATATCCTCGGTAATCTGCGTATTTTTCTCAATTTGTTTCGTTACCTTTACCACATCAACCGATTCTGCCATATTTCTATTGCTTTTCGGAACAATAACAAATGCTATCACTCCTGCAAGTATCAGGCACAATACAAATATGACATATCGGTTTTTAATATATTTCATCATTTCCTAAAGCCTCCCAAAAATCGTTTTTTCATCTTTGAAAGATTTGATTGTGTTTCCTTTACGCTTTTATCCAAAAATCGTGACAGTATGCTCTCATAGATATGATAATTTGTTTCATCTTCAAGAATATTCGGGGCATATTCGGCATAATATGTCTGCTCCTTATATTCATCAAGAAAGAGCATAGACCGCTGTTTCGGAACGGAGAAATTCATAATGGTATATAATTCGGGAATCAGCCCGATGCTGCTTATAACCTTGTTATAGTTATAAAACTCCCACGGCTTGCCGCCCGAAACCAAAATCTTTATATCATTTGCCGCAAATTCCTGTGAAGTGATGTCGCGGCAAGCGCCGTAGTCATAGATATAAAACTGATAACCCTCACCGAGAACATCAAGAAACGAATAATTGTGATATATGGTAATGCCCTTCCATAAAATACTTCCGTCCTCACGCACGGAATTTTTGCTCCCGGCATAAATATCAAGCATTTTCTGAATATCGCCGTGTATATTGCTTTCAAGATAACAAGCCTTTTTACCCTGTCTTGTCAAAAATGCCGTTATTGCCATTGCGTGATGTGTCGTACCGACATGAGGTTCAATTCCGCAGACGCCTATCGTTATCATTGATTTTGACGCTGCCGGAATTACTTTTTTCACGCTTTCTACGATTCTCGGCTTTACGGGCGGCGCTATCGGATTTATCGTTTTTTCCGCAAATACCTTTTGCGGCGCAGCTTCCTTTGTTTCCGTACCCGAAAGACAGCTTTCGATTTCCTTTTGTACCTGTTCCTCGTCCTTTGATAAAATCAGCTTGCAGACATTTCTCTCACGCAAGGCATTTACAAGGCTGTCGCCTGTGGTTCTGCCAAGCGCTACAATCAAGATTTTTGCTTTTGTCATATATCGCATACCGCAAATGCTGTCATAGACTTCTTTATCGGTGTTATCAAGGCAATCAAGGTCTATTACAAAAAACTTTATATGTTCAAGCTTTTTTATCTCAGTATTCACAAAAAGCTTTATATCCTTGATATTCGTTACAAATTCAAAATTCATCTTTCGTTCTTCACATATTTTCTGCATTAACCCCAGATGTTCCGGGGTGGTGATATAGTAGACCATAAAAATTCCTCCTTTCCGAAAATCTTTTAGTTTTCGGCTCATTTTCTTTCACTGCACTCTCTCCGTATTCTGCGGCATTTCCACCGCCGGAATATTTTGTTCGGTGTTATCGTCTTTTTTGAACTTCCCGACACCGAATATGAGAAGTACAATAATCAGCACATAAATACAGATTTCAACTACATTCATTTTTCTGTTCATCTTAATACCTCCCGTCAGGGTTTAGAAAACGCCCATGCGCCCTTTGCCTCACTCACTATAATCGACACACTCCATTCCTTATTGCTTTTTTCACGGCTGTTAGGATCGTTTACAAGGATTTTTCCACTTTCCGTTATACCGCGCAGCACTATGAAATGCCCGTTATTAGTGAAATGACCTTTACCCATACTTGTAATTACCACCTTTCCCTCACGCAGCTTTTGCGAAATCTGCGACGCTGATACGGACAATTCCTCACAGCGGATATCCCATTTTCTTGCTCCTGCCGGAAACAAACTCCACGCAGTACCAATGCCCTCAACTCTGTGTCCGTTTGCATAGCTCCAATCCGCGACGACCTTCGGATTGACAGTTGTATCACCCGTAAGCCCTACCACAACCATTGCAAGAGATGTGGGGCCGCAGCCGCTTGAGCCGATCGTTCCGCTTTTTCCGTAGGAATAGTTTCCCCAGCGTTTATCCCATTGAATAAACAACGGGGTTTGACTTTCGGTGTATTCGCCGGATATGTCAATTACCGCATCGCATCCTATATACCCGTAATTATCCTGCAAGGCTTGTGCATACGAGGTGCTGATAGAATCGCCGCCGAACAGACTGCTTAAAAAATCAATCGGATTTGTCAATATGTAATACGCCATTGAAAGTATAAGCACAACGCTGATAATAGGCGTTAAGGCTATTGCAAGGACTTTTTTTCTTGTTTCCTCATCGGTTATAACCTGAATGGCAAGCTGTATTAAGACTTTTGTTGCTGCCGCACTGATTGTTATCACCTCCCGGTATAAAAAAAGAACAGACCTCACATTTTCAGTGAAATCTGCTCTAAAAAATATTGTTTAAAATAAATCACTATGCGTTCCTGTTCGGATAAGCTGCAATATCAGTGTATCTTTATATACCTTATACACAAGCAACCAATCCGGTTGTATGTGACATTCACGCATACCTTTGTACTCTTTTGAGTTTTGCAATGCATGATCCTTATATTTCGGCGGC
>ERZ773192.410-NODE-410-length-55007-cov-18.209983_pt1 | contig 55007 bp, 57 predicted proteins | sample MGYA00581010_ERZ773192 | MGnify/ENA primary metagenome ERZ773192 (study PRJEB29015, sample SAMEA2737741) | human gut metagenome | biome: human gut; feature: human-associated habitat; material: faeces | place: China | collected 2012 ...
CCGTTCCCTGCCGCTTTAAGTCCTGTAAATGTCGCTGGCAGGCAAGAAACTCCATTTTACAGCAGGGCCTTAAGCCGTCAATAATCTCCTGCGCATAGCGATGCGTAACATACATATCCTCATAACTCATGCCATCATCACATCACTATCAAATTCTGCATCATCAGCTGCAGCAGATCCTGCCCTTTTAACAACCAGTCGAGCACGCGCCGTAGGTGTAAGACCCAGCTTTTCAGCATAACTTAAAGCCTGTTTACCAAAAGCATCCAACTTCTTTTTGTCCGGATAAAATTTAACCGCTTCTTCCTCAAACAAAGCCTGATATCTGCAAAAATTTGCCAGCACACGTGCATCCACGTTGTCAAAAAGCTCTATCTCCAAACCTTCTTTAACCAATTCCTTCCAAATTTTGTAAGCCGCAGCACACGACTTTTCTTTTAAAAAGGCCGGAACTTTCAGCTTTACAGTTTTTCGCTTCAGCTTTTCTTCAGCAGCTTTGCGTTGCTCAATTTCCTCTTTAGTACGATGCTTACCAATTTTCTGTTTCCTGTTAAAATCTATTACCTTGCTACTCTGAGCCGGTGTCGGCATAATAATCACCACCTTCCATAAATTGCCAAAAATAATCTGATAGGGGAATTTTTTTAACAAACGAGGGGGGCGCGGTCTGAGCCTTTTTACCCCCAGATATTCACATCCCCTACCCCTTTTTCACAATGCGGGAGCCAAATCCGCCGTCTTCTTTTGCTGTTTTAATATTATGGCAGTGCTCACACAAAGGCTGATGATTAGCTTTATCCCAAAACAAAGTTTTATCTCCTTTATGCGGCACAATATGATCGACAACTGTTGCCAGTCCGCCACATACAGCACACAGCGGATATTTAGCCAGAAACCATTTGCGGTATTTTTGCCAGCGTGAATTATAGCCACGCTGGTTACTGCTGCCGCGATATCTGTCGTACTTTAAATGGAGTTCATTTAAATGCTCATTACAATAACCGCAGGCATTATCAGTCAGGTTCAGACACCCCAGCTTGCGGCATTCTCTTTTAATCCTCGCAGGCATAATCCCACCTCTTTTTCCCAAACAAAAAAGCATTGCAGTTTTATAACCACAATGCTTTAACCTTTTTCTGTTTTTATCATTATAGCACACTCAAAATCAAGAAAGTGTCTAGAAATTGTCCATTCCACGACTTTCACCTAAAGACCCATAGCGCAGGCGAACTTATTCAACGCTTTATAGTACTGATCATAAACAGTCTGCCGTGATGAATAACCAAGCTTCAATGCAATCTCATTCATGCTGTAGCCGTCAACGTGCCTCATAATCAATATGTCTGCATAATGTTCGCAGTATCTTCCGCAGCTAATCACCATCAAAGCATCCTCTATCAGCTGAACTTCAATTCTCTTTTCTGCAATAGAACGCTTTATAGTTTGAACTTCATCAGCTATATTCTCCATGCTTTTATGGTAGCTGTTACCACTTCCGGATAAATCATATGATACTGCCGTAAGCTCCGAAGGCCCGCTAAACTTAATAATCTTCTGCAGCCTTCTTTGCAAAGTTCTTATCCCCTGCAAATTCATACTATATTCTTCCAGCAGTTTAACAGCTGCCTTTGCCTTCACCTTGTTCATGCTTACCACCCTCACAGCTTCTGCCATTCCAGAACACGCAGCCTTTACATATCTCAGCGTTTGCAGGCAATGCTTCTTCAAAATCAACATCAAGCACATCCACAATATTATCTGCAACCTTGCCTGCGTAACTGTCCAAAAACTTCTGCACCAGCTCTTTATGTACAATAGCACCAACAGCAATACGCTTATCAAACACTCCCGGAATATCCCGAATAATATACATATCTGCTGCACACCGCTGCACCTTAACAATCCTGCCATTAATCTGATATGCTAACATCCCTGTTCCTGCCTTTCCTTTCTGCGTTCCCTGCATTCTACCATCCTTGTACATAAGCATCCGGAATACTTATCTATATATCCAACCGTTCTGTATCCATTAGTTCTGCACTTTTTCATTCCATCGCACTCATCACAGATTCTGTCCTGGCGGATAATATCACGCAGTTCACTGGCAGAACTTTTTACAATTCTCTGCGCAGCATCAGGCCAGTACTTCACAGCAAAAGCTTTCAGATCCTGCTCCGTTATTCCATTACCACAACAGGCAGCCGCGCCGTTAAAGTTTCCGCTTTTGGCAAGTTCAAACATTTTGGCCAGCCTTTGTTTATTGTTTAAATATCCCGGCTGCTTTTTAGGCTTTGGCTTTTCTTCCTGCCTTACAGGTTCTGCAGCAGCTGCTGTTTCTATCTCTGTTTCCTCGTTGCTCACACGTTCAATCAGTTCATACATCTTGTCGTAGTCAGGATAGGATTTGCATTCTTTTAAAGCAAGTGCTATAACCTTTTCCCACACATCCGTATCAATCCCGTCAAAAGCGTTCAGCCACTCCTCACATAGCTCCTGTCTGAGTTTAATATTCATGGTAGATGTAAAACTTCCGTTAACGTTTACTATCGGCATCTTTTTCTGGTCAAACTGCCAGAAGGCTTTCAGCACATCCTGCCTGTTTATACTCATGCAATCCCCTCCTGTCTGTAAAATTCTTCCAGACTGTCTGCAGAAGCTTTGTTATCATTCGGAAAACCATCTTCGAGCCAGTTGGTAATGATGCCTAAGAGGTAGTTTTTAGGACTTCGGATAACCTTTTCCTTATTAGCTGCTTTAAGCTCTCTTACGGCCTGCAGTACCCAACAAGGTGAAGCAGTAACAGCAAAGGTATGCAATCCATACACTGTTTCATTGTCCAGCCTGTCTTTTGGCAAAGAAAAAGCTGCATTATATTCAGCAATAGCACTAATCATGTCAGGATGCACAGCAACCTCAGAGAGCAGCTTCTTGTTTTTGTCTGTATTGTTTAATTTATTTATTAATATATCTATATTCTTGTTATGTGTTTCCAAAGGTGTTCCCTCAGCTGTTCCCTTTTGTGTTTCCATACTGCTTTGATTAGCGGTATAATCGCAGGCAGTATCTAAGTTTTCAGGTGTAGCCGAAGGTGTTTCCTTTTGTGTATCCAAAGGTGTATCCGGCAGCTGATAAAATTCCCAGTTATTTATCCGGACTATGGTCCCTTCTTTTTTACTTTTAGTTGAAATAAAACCGACTGCGGTAAGCCGGTTAAATTCAACAGTCAGCTTTTTAAGCGATACACCACATGCTTTGGCAAACTTACGGTAGCTTATAAACAGCTCACCGGGATTAAGCACGGCAGTTTTCTCAGTGTTGATTTGCCACTTAGTAACATTGTGGCAGGCACGTAAAAGCAATGTAATCAGTATCACCTTGCCCTCAGCGTCCGCGCTGTTCCATGCTCTGCTTTTCAGCAGTTTGCGGTGTAATTTTATCCATCCTGTCATAGCTTTAACCTCTCATTGGTGCAACTAAATAAAAGCTTTCACTACCCGCAGGCCTTATTATCAGCGGGTCAAACTCGCCCTTTGTAGAAATACTAATGCTTTCACTATGGCAGGCATTTACTATTTTCAGTATTCTTCCTACAGGTAAATAATTATTGCTTTCAGCATCGCCTTCAACAGAATCCAACGGTATGGCTTCTACACCGTTTCCGGCAACACTGGAAGCATTAAGGTATATATTAGCTGTATCACTGCAGATATTTACCTTATTTGACGCATTATCATCATCACCAGCTACCACGGCAGTACGTGCTAAAGCGGCAATGAGCCTGCTTTTATTTACCGAAATCGTTTTATTAGTCTGGCACCTGCCCAGCGCTCGATTTACTTCAAAAAAAGTACCTGAAAGCGGATAGCACATATACTCAAAACGTACAGCCGTAACAAAAACAGCGTCCTGCTTTCCCTTTACAAGCCTTATCTCTCCACCTTCGGCAAGTTCTGCTATATGCTGCAGATGTAATGGCAGCATATGCAAGGTTAGTTTATGCCTGCAGCCTGTAGACGGTACTACAAACTTTGCCAAACAGCTGCTTTGCGCACCATAGCATACAGCACTTCCATTTTCTGCAATATTAACTTCAATAGCGCCACGCATACCCAATGCTTCTCTGGAAATAGCTACGCTGCAAAAACGAACTGCCTCAAACAAAAAATTTGTCAAAAGATTATATCCACCCTCCGGCGGAACTTCCAGCAAAGGTATTTCTGTACTGATGCTGTTAAGTACATATTTACTGCCAGCTACATTAATAAGGATATTAGTATCATCAGTAAAAGTAATCCCTACATCACCGGTAAAGGTTTTAGAAAGAGCCATAAACTTTTTGCAGTCTACATAAATTTCAGCAGATTCTGTATTATTCAGGCTTTTTCCCTCCATACGATAAACAAGCTGCTCATTATTGCCAACACGGCCAAACATCAGCATATAGTTTTTATCCTGATATGGTGATACAGCCTTAATATGCAAAGCATTAGCCATTTGCTTTAAATCATCATCCTTTTTCTTTCCGAATGCATTGCTGCTGATCAGCGCCATAAACTCCATGGTCTTTTTAAGCTCCTCCGAGCTTACAATAACTTTTACGCTCATCTACAGCACCTACTTTGTCTTCTGCTCTTGTACTTTATCTAAATCTCTTACAAGAGCACCACATTTTTCCGGATGATTTTCACACCTCAAAAGACATTTACTCATCCTGCTGCATTCATGGCAGCATCTTCGGCTTTGATAACTTGTTCCGCATCTTGCCGCAGGATATCCACATATCCATTTCAACATTTTTTTCAAAGGTTTACCCATAATTCACCTCATAAAAAAGACAGGCTGCACATACTTCCTCTTTTAAACTAAGTTCTGCGCCTTGCTTGTATACAGACAGTGCAGCCTATTTATAAAACTCATTTATCAACATTTCTAAAATTAGCAAAAATATAGACTATCAAAATTATCATCACTGAATAAACAGTATTTTCTATAAGTTCAGCAAAACTAATCACGTTTCACTCTCCACATCTTTGTTTTCTTGGGTGGTTTATTATTCCAGCGCTTTATCATTTCTTCTGCCGTAACTTTAGCCTGCAGACTATACCCACACTTGCATCTGATGTATTTATAGCTGCTGTTTTTGCCACAGCCTTTTTCAATATGCACCTTGCGTCCGCAGCTTCGGCATCTTGCCAGCTCAGCTACGCCAAACATATCCTGCTGCTCCGGCAGACAATAAAAGTCATACTCTGCATTTGGGTTAAGCCCGATACAGTCAGAGCATGGATAAAAACCGATGGTATATTTGCTATACCATCGGCATCTGTTACATCTCATTTATCAACCACCATCTTGAAAACTATATTCTGACCGGGAATAATATATCTGCCAAAAGCATTGTCCTGTTTAGCCTCACAATAAATTTCACGCCAGTCACGGCTGTCATTATACTGTTCTTTCAGTTCATAAATGATATCCTGCAGTATATCTCCCTGCTTAACAACAACATTTACTTCAACAGTTTTCTTTTCCGGCTGCTGATAAAGCATGATGCAAAATGCAGCTACACTTAACGCAAAAACAACGTATTTCATTTTTGAACCTCCTGTGTTAAAATAAGAGGGTAGATACGTGCTAAGTTTCTACCCTTTGAACATAGAATGTTGCAGCATTCTATGTTCTTTTTTTATGCTTTCGGGGCCTGAATTTTCTTCTTTTAATCTTCTGGTAGCATAAACGATCATCAGCACAGGCATAACCTCTTTTATCTTTTGTAGTTAAAAAGTGGTAATAAGTAATCAGCCTGCCACAGCGTATACACTTTTTAAACCTTGCGGTGCTTCCATGATCTGCCATTTTTTCTGATAGCCTTTTTATTCTTAAAACTGTAAGCCCTGAAGATTGCTGTTTTTTAACTTTGAACAGCAGATTAAATTCTGCAGCGCAATCCCTCATATGCTGTCCAGCCATTATTAAACTTCCTGTCGCAGCAGCAATACTGTCATGTACCCTGCCTTTATTGAGCAATACCGGTACATCCGTAACATCAGCTGCAGCAAACAGTTCTTTAATATATCCGTTAACATGAAGCGATACCTTTTTCATAATTACACAGCCTCTTTTTCCAAATACATATCAGCAGCAGCTTTTGTAGGGTCTTTAATAGTACCTACCTTTAACCCAAATTCTAAAAGCCACTTTGCAAACTGCTTCTGAGCAGTTTTATTCTGTTCAAAAGCTTCTGGATTAACTACTTCAAAAGTGTAATCATTCATGATATCCTCCTTACCTAATTAATTTTCATAAAATTTAATATAAAAAATGTTATAATATTCAAATAGAATATTTTTAAGGAGATAACAATGGCAACAATCGAAGATTCATTTTTAAGAAACCAATATTATGATGTCTATAATTCTGTACTATCAGCATATTCAACTCACCTCTCTATAATTAATAATCTCAATATATCAACTAATCCTATGGGGATAGCTGCTTCTTTAGATATGTATAAACCACCATCTTTAGCATGTGCTATTACAAATTCTCCTATAGTAAATTTACAAAATAAGATCTACTCTACTGGCTTAAGTTTGATGTCAGATAGTCATAAAATAGCCTCAATATATGCTTCTGCTGCTTCTTCAATCAGCCCTATACAAAAACATATTAATTCTATTGCTATAAGATCAACATTACCTATTGTACCTATGTTATATAATTCGATTAATGAATCTTCTTTATATAATTCCATATCTCTGCACTATTCAAATTATTTAAACTATGCAAATATACTAAATTCCAATAGATTAAATATAATTACTCAAAGTATAGTAGAAGCTGCAGAATCTCCACTCAATTTTCTTCCTCAATCTTATCGTAGTCGTACGAAATTCGTAGAAAAAGAAATTAATAAGCTGCAAGCTTTTTCAAACGATGAGAGAAATTATATACTCACTGGTGCAGAAAATATTTTAAACACAATTAAGTCTATACCTGATTATGAATTAACTGAAAAAGCGCAAAAGTTAATCATAGGGTTTATCCCAGCAATATTGTTACAAAATCTAACCTTTGATGGCCTTAAAGATACAGTAGCTATTATACTGAGTATCATTTCTATTTATTACTCACTTCAAGCTCATGTAGATGCCAAACAAGCACACCTAGATGCTGTACAAGCCCATCAAGATGCTACAACTACTCAAAATCAAAACCAAGAAATCATTGATTTATTAAAAGAAAACAACAAACTCAATAGACAGTTATTAGAACAACAAAACCAAAATAATGAATTGCTAAAAAATTTTAAAAAATAGAATCTTATGATTGGAGATGAACACATTTGAGAATAAATTATGAGTTAGTCAGAGAAATACTAATAGATATTGCCGATGCTGACTTAGACACAGATATTACAAATTACAACATCTGCACTGGAAAAGATCCTAAAGTGATTGGCTGGCATATCAAAATGCTAATCGAGGCAGGTTACTTAGATGGTATCAACGCATCTGATAAATTTAACCCTTATGACTATATTTGCATTGAATTAACATTAGCAGGAGAAAAATTTTTGAATAAAATTGAAAATAATAATCGTTGGGAGAATACTAAATCATATATCCAAAATAACTCCATTGATATATCATTCAGAGCGATCGAAGTGGCTTTTAAATCTATTAGCGGTTTCTAATTCATCCATAATAGCCTCATCAAATGCATCATAGAGCTTGGCAATAAGTTCAAGGTTTCCGCCAGGAATACTGCGCAGCTTATTATCCAGCTCTTTTTTACATTCAATAAAAGCAGACATTCTCTGTAAACTTAACTGTGGCACAGGCTTTTCATTAAAACCATTACCCGAAGTTTTTACCGACGTAAAAATAAAAGGAACCTTACGCACTATCCGCACCTCTATTCTTTTTTCACAAGAATTGACTTAATTTGAATCTCATAACCTTTATTAACCATCTGTTCAATAAGTGCTGCATCTTTTATAGCGTCAATTTGCTTTTCATATTCGCCGATAGTAATTACATAAACCAGTTTGAGCTGCTCCATATTCATTGATGAACGGCTGCCAATCAGCATTTAAAAAAAGCTTTGAATACTCATATCACACGCTTCTCTTCGAAACAATATCTGAACGAAACAAACAAAATTCGTGTTCTAACTCATTACTCCAGAGCGGCTGCTCTTTTAATTGTACAAAAAGACGCAGACGTTCTCGCATACAGGCCAAAAGGGCAAATTCAATTCGCTGCAGAACAATAATATTTTCATTAAGCATTTCAAGCAGAGTTATTATCTCTGCTTTTTCTTTTTCCACTTCCCTCATGCCCCTTTCTTTTCTTGTAAAATTTCATTAGCAAATAAATACTCAAAACTTCGCCGATAATGTTTTATTAACATAGTTATCTCTGGTAATTCAAAACTTTTGATTCCTTGCAATCTTTTTGATAATGACTGATAACTCATTCCTAGAATGTTTGCCAAAATTTGTAAGTTTTCATTATGTCTATTGATTTCCGCCATAAGATTAGGATAAATATATACAACTTTTCCCTTAGCCATAGCCTCCTCCTTATTTCAAATTGAATTTTATAAACGCAATTTGCGTTTTCATCTTAATTTTAATTTCATTTCGCGTTTGTGTCAATATATTTTTAATATTCTAATTGCATTTTGCGTTATTATATGTTAAATTCTATTTATGAAAGGAGTATTATATGAGCATTTATAAAGAATTTGGAAAAAGATTAGCAGACATACGACAAACTAATAATCTTTCACAAAAGCAATTAGCCGAAAAACTAAATATTCCACAATCTACTTATGCCGGTTACGAAACTGGTTCCAGAAAAATACCTCTAGATTTAATAGTCGAATTATCAAAAATTTTTAAAATAAGCCCAACAATTCTTATATTAGGTGATGAAATAAATATAATTGATGATTTTATTCCCCAAGAACAAGAACTCATAAAAAAATACCGCCAGCTTAATGCTGACGGCAAAGAACGTATAAACAATATGTTAGATGTTGAAATAGACCAGCTTAGACGCAAAGAAACGAAACCGTCAGAAAGCAGGGTCGGATAATTTTTATAGAGTTTAAAAAATAAATTTATAGGAGTGTTTATTATGAAAAGATGTTTAGATTGCGGCTGGCCAATGGAAGGTAAAACTTGCCAGCATTGCAAGTTAGAAAATTATGACAACAATACTTATCTAAAATATACTTCTAAAGCTATTATAGACAAAACTCTTAATACTCTAGAAGGTATCTTAACTGGAATTACAATTGATGACAATTTAAATGACCATGAAATCAAAGAACTTTCTAAATGGTGTATAGAGCATGCTCCTTTAGCTGATTTACAACCTTACAATGAATTATTTGAAGTAATTTTTTCAGCTTTAGAAGATGATAAATTAACAATGGATGAAAAAGAAGATATTTTATGGCTCTCTCAAAGGCTACATAGCGACGGGTTATATTATGATACCGTAACCAGCGATATACAAAAATTGCATGGAATTTTGCACGGTATTTTAGCAGATGGCAAAATTACTAAAGAAGAATTAAAAGGTCTGCAAGATTGGCTTACAGATAACGAACAACTATCTACATACTATCCATATGATGAAATTTGTTCATTGGTTACTTCCGTGTTAAAAGATAACATTGTAACAGAACAAGAAGAAAATATGTTAAAAGCTTATTTCAGTCAATTTGCAGAAATAAATAATAATGCCAATTCTTTATCTACTGAAATGAAGCAATGTTTGTGTAAGCAAGGTATTTGTGCCTTAGCTCCTGATATAACCTTTGAAGATCATTTATTTTGTTTTACAGGAAAATCGAGCAAAGCCACACGTTCAGAAATTGCCAATATAGTTCAAGACGCTGGCGGTAAATATCACGATAGTGTTATTCAAAAAACCAATTATTTAATCGTTGGTAATGAAGGAAATACTTGTTGGGCATTTGCATGCTATGGACGAAAAATAGAAAAAGCTATTGAGTTACGTAAAAAAGGTCACCATATTATGATAATTAATGAAATAGATTTTTGGGATTGTATGTGAGGCATATACAAAATGGAATCATTACTGCCTGAAGCTTTTGTCGCACTTGCATCAGCAATTTTTTCTGCTATACTGACTTATTTTATTTCATTATACAAAGAATATAAAAAAGAAATAGATGAACAGAATGCAGTTTTAAGTGCTATTCTTAACGAGCTTGTTGCTTTATATTTACTAATTTTAGATCGTGAAGATAATTATGAAAAAGACTGTAGCAAAAATGACCCTAATAACTTAAAAACATATTATTTTGTATACTTTCCAATAACGTACAACTATTTCAATGTATATGAATCATTAACCCGTAAATTTGGTTCAATAGATAATCGATTACTAGTTAATAACATAATTAGTACTTATATTGACTTAAAAGGTTTCTTTGAAAACTTAAAAGACTTAGAATATTATGCTAAAGAAGGCAATAAAACTGCTTTCTTTGAACCGTATTCTGAAAACCACAAACACATAGTTAAAGTACATCATGATTATGCTTCTTTTATCAAAGAAACACATTTACAAAGAGTAAAAGATAACTTAACCAAAACTATAGACGCCTTAAAAAAAGAGCTTAAAAATCTCAATGATAAAAGGACAAAAAGCCAATTTTTCAAATCACTATTTGATTAAATTCAGGAGTATTTATGAAAATTATATTACTTGGTAATGGATTTGACTTAGCCCATGGATTACCTACCACCTACACTAATTTTTTAGATTTTATGAAAAAAATAGATCCTTCATATAATAAAAAATATAATATAAGTTTAGATCCGGAAATAGAAAGATTAATAAATGACCCCAGTAAAGAAATTTCTATAAATAAAATAAAACAACTATGTGCTGATAATATATGGCTGACATATTTTTATGAAAGAAACTATCTTTATCCAAACTGGTGCGATTTTGAATCTGAAATAGAATACATTACAAAAAATTTAGAAGCTATAAAAAAAGAATTGGAAACAATGAGAGAAGCGTATTCTAGTAAATTTCATAGTTATCCCTCTTTTAATTTTCTAAAATTATCTATCAAAAATTTCTTTTTAAGCTATATTTGTAAAACTGATTTACCAAAATATAATCCCATTCATTTCCTACGTGACAGAATTCCGGACTATGCGAATTTAACTCTTGGAAATAATACATTTGTTATTGATAAGATGATAAATAACTATCGGTCTACATCCTCATTTGATAGTAATACAGATGTACCTTTTGAACTATTAGTTGACTTCATACTACAGCAATTAAATTCTTTCACAAAATGTTTTGAGTTATATTTATCTTACTTTATAACTGAACTTAATGTTCAAAAAATTTCTTTTATATCTAATTTAGTTGACAGTTTTAGCTTAAAGATTTTAAATTTCAATTACACAAATACAATAGCAATTTATAAGCAGCTAGGCTCTTTAAATATTTGTTACATTCATGGCAAAGCTTGTAATGACGATAATAATAATTTAGTTTTGGGAATTAATGAAACTGAAAACAATATTGATCCTATGTTTACAAGATTTAGAAAATACTTCCAAAGATTTGAAAAAAATTGCAATTATAATTATAGAGATTGGATAAAAGATATTAAACAAAATATTATATCTGATCCATTACCTCTAGGTTCTGCAAAACATAATTTATATATAATCGGGCATTCTCTCACTTTAAACGATAAAAATATTTTAAATGAACTCATTACTCTACCGGAAACAACTACCACTATATACTATCATTCAGATAACAGTAAATTGAGTCTGATGCAAAATTTAGCAGCTATATTGGGTTCTCAAAAATTTACTGAATATATGGAAGCAAATGCAGTTAAATTTGTTAGAGCTGAATTTGATAAAAAGTTAAGATAGTTTGTTCATTTTAAAACATTAATATCTAACATTATTTACTATATTAAAAGGAGCAATAATGAAATGATAACACTAACAAACCTTAACCAATCAAAATCTATCCCTGCAATGTTTGACACAGAAGCAGAATTTATTGAATACACTATATCTGAAGCTCTCTGGATTGCAATTCCTACCGGAGAAATTCAAACTATGGAAAAAATGGGCTTTACTAAAATAGTTGATGACCTTTATACCGAAGAAAATGGAACTAAAAGTGAAGTCATCCATTGGGAAGCAGATATGGATACTTGCTTGAAGTTCTGGAGTGATGCCGTTGAAGGCTGGGAAGTAAAAATATACGTTAAACAATAGAATTTATTAAATTTATTCTTTGATTATTTATTTTGGAGGTGTTTATATGAAATATACAGAAGATAATTTAAAAACATGGGCAGCTCCCCTATCAGAAACAGAATCTACTCGCGTTGAAAACACAATAAGAATGATTAAAGATGCAATCAAATCTTCTACTAAATTATCTAATCTTGATATAGAAGTTTTTGTACAAGGTTCATATGCCAACAATACCAACGTTCGTCAAAATAGTGATGTTGATATTTGTGTAATGCTATCATCCACATTTTATTGTGAATATGTAACTGGAAAAACACGTAGTGATTATGGTCATATAAAGGGTTCTATTGAATATGAAACATATAAATCCTATATTTTAGACGCAATCAGAGAAAAATTTGGTTATGATAATATAAAACTTGGGAATAAAAGTTTAAAAATTCAATCTAATACTTATCACGTAAATGCTGACGTTGTCCCTGCTTTTCAATATAAAAATTATCAGATTATAAATAGCCTAAATCCAAATGTATACGTAGAAGGAATTAAATATTTTTCTTTGACTAATGACATTATCATAAACTATCCAAAGATACATATAGAAAATGGAAAAAATAAAAATGTTTCAACAAATTATAAATATAAAAAAATAGTACGCATCATGAAACATATAAAAAATTCTATGGTTGAAGATAACAAAGCTAATGGTAATATAATAACTCCTTCCTCGTAGAATGCCTTGTTTGGAATGTACCTGATGTAATATTAAATCGCTATGATAGCTTAACAGAAACACTGCAATATACAATTTATTATTTATTCGATCAAATAAATAATAATAAACATTTAAATTGGAATGAAGTAAGTGCTAAAATCAACTTATTTCATAATCGCAAATGGAAAGATAGTGATGTCAAACTTTTCTTACGTGACATGTATTGTTATTTAGAGTTTTAAGGTGAGCATAAATGAACGATACATATAAAAAATTTATGCAGATCAGTATTTGTGTCAGTATTTTTATATTTATATTATTTGCGATTTTCAATATTTCTAAAATTGCAAGTTTTTATTATTCATACTTATACGTAAATCTTGTGCAATTATTATTATCCATAATTGGCAAAACACTATCAGCTACTACGATTTTTATGTTTCTGTTTAATAAATGGCTCTGGAAAGTACCTCCTATCAAGTTACTACATGATATTCCTATTTTAAACAAAAAATATAGTGGTGTTTTTATTTCTGATTATGATAATCAACAACGAACAGCAGAAGTAATGATAGAACAGACTTTTTTAAGTATAAGTATAAAATATAAAACTGGAGAAAGTTATAGCAATAGTATAGTTGCCTCATTCGTAAATGTGCATAACACAAAATATTTAGTGTATACTTACCATAATGTACCTAATGCTGATATTCAAGATAACAGTCCAATTCACTATGGTACAACTATATTCAATGTTGATAATATTCACGTTTTAGAAGGAAACTATTTTACTGGAAGAAAAACTAAAGGCTCCATAAAAGTAGAAGCTGTAGAGTAAAAATCTATAAGTATTAGTTAAACTGATTTTCGGTTATGAACAGACAGAGCTGCATAAGTATATTGATATTATTAAGATGCAATAAAACAAAAATCCCCCGGTGCTAAAAGCATCGAGAGGACGTAAAAAGCAGGTAAACTATGAAAAGCATAAAAGACTTCCAATCAAATCAAATACGCTCCGTGTGGAGTGACGAAGCCGGTGAATGGCTGTTCTCTATCGTGGATGTTGTCGGCGCTTTAACTGAAAGCATAGATGCTTCTGCATACTGGCGTAAACTAAAGCAACGCTTAAAAGCCGAAGGTAATCAAACCGTGACAAATTGTCACAGGTTGAAAATGCAAGCTGCAGACGGCAAAATGCGCCTTACCGATGTTGCCAATACAGAGCAGCTTCTGCGCATCATCCAGTCTATCCCCTCACCTAAAGCAGAGCCGTTTAAGCAATGGCTTGCCCAACTTGGAGCTGATCGTATTCACGATATCGAAGCCGCTGAAGCTTTAAACAAAGAAATTGACAGACGGCTTGCTGCCCGTGATGATGTGCGCCAGCACAACATTTCTCTTGCCGATGCAGCTTTCGCTGCCGGTGTAAAAACAAGTCTTGATTTTGCTGTGTTTCAAAACAGCGGCTATATGGGTCTATACGGCGGCGAAACTGCCGGAGATATCAAGCGCCGTAAAGGTTTAAAAGCTAATCAAGAAATTCTTGACCATATGAGCAGCGTAGAATTAGGTGCTAATCTTTTCCGCATTACACAGGCAGAAGATAAGCTGCGCCGCGAAAATGTGACAAGCAAAGAAGAAGCCAATAAAATCCATTATTCTGTTGGTCGTACTGTAAGAAAAACCATAGAAGAATTAGGCGGTACAATGCCGGAGAACTTACCCACACCTGAAGAAAGCATTAGAAAACTAAAACCATAAAAAATGCCGCCCAGGCTCCTACCCCTGAACGGCAAATGTAACAACCCTCAAGCTCAAGGCTGTGTACGTTATTTATTATAACATACACCAGCCTTAGTTAACTATACTCAAAATTAAGAAAGGCTGGTATTTTTATGTCCGAAATTAAAAGAGCTGTCATTTATGCACGTTTTTCTTCTGATATGCAGCGTGAAGAATCTATTGAAGCGCAGGTACGTGCCTGCAAAGAATACTGCAGAAAGAAAATGTATGTAGTAACTAATATCTATGTTGATGAGGCCAAAAGCGCACGTGATGTTTTAAAACGTGATGCCTATAATCAAATGCTTGCTGATGCTATCGCCCACAAATTTGATGTTATTATCTTTCACAAAATAGATCGTAACGCTCGTAATGAATTTAATTACTACACCTTTAAACATACCCTCTCCACTTTAGGCATTGGCTATGAATATGCTGCTCAGAATATAGATTTTTCTCCGGAAGGCCAGATGATGGAAAGCATGCTGGTAGGCTTTGCAGCTTATTACAGCCGTAACCTTGCCAAAGAAACTAAAAAAGGTTTAAACGAGAACGCTTATAAAGCTCAGTTTAACGGCGGCAAACCGCCACTGGGATATAAGATTGTAGATAAACGCTATGTAATTGAGCCAACAGAAGCTGAAGCCGTAAAACTCATATTTTCCATGTATCTTGCCGGTCATGGTTATGGAGCTATTGCGCATGCTCTCCATGCTAAAGGATTCCGCACTCGTGAAGGCAGAAATTTTGGTAAAAATGGCCTGTATGACATTTTAGGCAATGAGAAATATACTGGCACCTATACGTTTAATAAAACCAACAGGAAGGAAAACAGGCCGCGCAACATGCATGTTGATACCCCTGCTGATGACTTTATCCGTATTGAAGATGCTATTCCTGCTATTATCAGCAAAAGTGATTTCGCAGAGGTACAAAAGAAACGTGCTTTAAATAAAAAACGCAGCGGATCTTATGCAGCCAAAGCAGTATATCTTCTTTCCGGAAAAATTTTCTGCGGCTGCTGTGGCAGCTCCATGAGCGGTCATAGAACAATAGCAAGAAACACTGAATACACTTACTATGACTGCACCAAAAAAGAGCGTGTTGCGGCAGAACATTGCCCTCAGGCACGTCTTAGCCGTGACTGTCTTGAAAAGTGGGTTTTGGAAGTAATAAATAAAGAGATGTTCTCCCCTGCTTCAAGGAAAAATATCTCTAAACTTTTAACTGAAGAATATGATAAGTATGTACAGAATATACCCAAAGAAAATGTTTCTCTTGCTTCTGATAAAGCCATGCTGGAACGCAGGCTGAATAATTTATATACGCTGGTAGAAAACGGTGACGCTGATGAGATTGTACTTGCCAGAATAAATAAATTAAAAGCAGATATAAAAGCTGTTACCGAAAAAATATCTCAGCTGCAAGGCATGAAAAATATGCCGCATATAACTCAAAAAGAAATTTCTGATACTCTTGCTGCTCTTTACGAACATATCACCATAAAAAAAGATGTTGAAAGCCGCAAAACACTGATAAATTTATTTGTTGATAAAGTTACTGTAGAAAATAAAAAAATCTCTCTGCAGATTACCACAGAGAGAATTTTAGGTTTATCTGGTGCCGAAGGCCGGACTCGAACCGGCACGTAGGGCTACTACGCTTGATTTTGAGTTTGAATATTTATGCATATTTGCCAAGAAAATACCATATCTGGTATATCTGTTTTAATACCCTAACACTATATATACCATAAGCTAACATTTCCTATATTCTGGTTTCTATAATTTCGTGTAATATAAGAGTAATAAAATAATTCTTTTTAACCTAAAACTATTCAATTCATTCTAAAAAGCAATCATATATTCTTAACATAGCCATTAAATATTATTCACTAATTTCGAATAATTATTTCACTAATATTACTATGTTAATGAAAATAACGTTAAGATATAACAAACTATCTTAACGTTATTTTTATTTATATATCATTTTCACTTGACAAAGACAACAGCGTATTTATCTAAAAAGTGTGATCTTTGGTTTTCAGCAAGTAATCTGTCAGCATCATCTACTGATATAATTACATCACATTTATTAACCACTCTCGGTTTTAAGCTCACAATTTTTATTACAATAGGTTTTACTCCTGCACGTGTATTCAGACTATTAATATTATTAGAGTATTCTACGATACCATTAGATATAGCATAATCCTTATCTACATTATTTACACCATAAATAACTCTTCCATTTGTATCATATATAGCAGGACAGAATGTTTTTTCAAGTTCACTACCTGATGCATCTATAACTAAACCAGTATACATATTTTCAGCAGGAGTATAGCTTTCAATAAAAGCATTGTCTGCCATAGGAATGTTTTGAGGTTGGTTATTACCTATTACAGCATCATAAGCAATCTCAGCTACACTGCCTACACCATACATAGGCACAGACATAACTACTCGGTACATATTATCTTCAAGGAGTTCTTCATCAACAACAGTGGCACCCTTTATAAGTCCACTTACTTTGGTTTTGACAACATCATCAGTCAAAATAAAATTGTTTACTGTAGTTTCTGAATCTACAGCAGTTCCTTGAATAGTTTCCACAAGATTTCTCTGAGCATCAACAATTGCTGCACGTCTGGCCATAATTTTAGCTCTTCCTATTGGAATCCCTGTAGGTAACACTCCATATCCATCAGCAGTAATTTTTTCACCATTAGCTGTATTATTGGCAGCATGAGTAATATTTTCTCCTAACGGATTCCACATTAATAATGAACATGCAATAAATAATACAGAAAGTGTAGTCATAACTATTTTTTTTACCATCTTCATTTTATCATCTCCTAATAAGCATTAATGGATAAAGTATTATAACTTATACTTTTAATAGATATATTAAATTCAACTATGTCTGATAGTTTGTTAAATAATACCTGCGGCGTACCAGAATACTTAACATTCATCGTTGCTTTTCCATTAGCATAGTCAGTAATCAGGGAACTTTTTACTCCTTGAATATTTTTTATAAGACTGTTAATCTTATTAATTTTATTAAAATCTGAAGACTGAACAGAAACTTCTATACTTTGATTATTACTACTGCCAAAACCAATTAATTTATCAATTATATAGTCCCCCATTTTCTCTCCTGCATCATTTAATGCCTTTTTAGCAGCAATAAACTCTGTAAGATCAGCAGCAGTTCCATATACACCATTAGCAGCTATTATCTGACCAGTTTTAACTATAAATATCTTAGCTTCTAGTCTTGCTTTACAAGAAACTATACCAACATTGCGTCTTCCATTACCTATAAATTTGCCAACATCACCGACCCCTTGGCTAAACGCTTCTCCAACTATCAAAATATCTACATTTAAACTGTCCGCTAAACTCCTCAAGTCATTATTACTCAGTGCATAAACTTTATTAAAATTATAACGAATGTTACTTACATCTGTAATACGGGAAAATCCAGCTTCCGTAAGTTTTCTGATTACAGCTGTTTCTCCAGCCGGATCAGGAATCCTGGCAGCAATATGGTATTCTGGAATAATCACCGCAATCTTAGGATCACGTAACTGTTTATCAATTATCCCTAATCTTGTAAGCTCATTCATTAATCTAGAGTTTGGATTAGTATCTACATCTGCATTGATATATACTTCATAATTACCGTTATTATATTTCTTATTAACAACAGTGTAATTATTTATAAATCCTCTTGAGGTTGTATAAATCTCGTCTTCAATCAATGTATTATTTCTGATCAGTGTCTGTGAATCAATCAACGTTCCTACAGCTTTCTCAACAGCATTACGCAAGGCATCTCTTTCAGCGTCATCATAAGAATCACCATACCCAGAAATAGTAATATTTTGTGCAAATGTAATATTAGCAGAAAAAATAAATACACATAAAGCAAGTAATACTTTTTTTATCATTTTTTACCTCTTGACTTTATTACCTGCTTTAAAAGGTACTTTCTCTTTCTTTATTTCTCCTACTGCATAATTAGATTTAACTTCACAAATTTTTATAGTTCCTAAGGTTTCTTCTTCAGTACCTAATACTTCACCGGTAACAGGATGAATGAGCATCTTTCCTTCTTTATATACTGTATAAATATCTCCTGTTTTTACTCCATCATCAAACCCAAGGTCAAAATATACAAAATCTCCATTAACACTTAGTACAGTACCAGATAAAGGATTTAAATCATTTAATTTATCCAGAACTTTGTGTGCTGCTTCTGTAGCTGCACCATTTAACAGGTTTTCTGCACTAACGCTAACATTATTATTTCTCATTTCACTTTTAGTACCTTCAACAATATCAGAAATCAAGATAACACCAGTCTTATTATCTACAATCTTAACAGCAAATTTAACTTTCGCTTTATATCCTTCATATAAAATATTATTAAATGCCATTATATCTGCACTTACAACATTTCCTAAAACTGTATAATCAGCACCTGCTAATTTACCAATTTGTATTGCACTGTTGCTATCTACAACACCAGAATTTTGTAGTCCTAATTCTCTAAATATTCTATCAAGAGACGCTCTTTCTACAACTGTGTAGTTTTTGTTTTGTACCAATCCATTTTCTACTTCACTTTGTAATATCCCGCATGAAAACCTGCCATAACTATTCCCTACACTATTACTAAAGTCTGTTACAGCAACTTTCTTTTGTGCAGCAGAACATACTACACTAATACAAAGCATCGATACCATCATACACAAACATACTAATCTTTTCAGTCGTTTATTCACTATAAATTCTCTCCTCTACTACTTAACTAATTATCTGCTACTAAATAAAACATTTATAAAAATAAATTTTATAATTGTTAAAGGTATGGTTATCAACCCTAATAGCATTCCCCCAATTGTCCTGTGTCTAATAAAATTCTCCGTAAATATTGCTTTGCATTATAGCTTAATAACACATAACAAATTAAAAGTAAAAAATTCAACGTTCTACCTCTCTTTCTATATTAAAATTCTTACCGTTCATATTTATCAATACCATCTGTAACTCTTTTAAAAGTACAATATTTAGCATTAATATATGCGTTAACGTACAAGAGCTTGATTTTACTAAATCATGCCATGTAAAACACTCTTCTTATATAAAATCATTACCGTTTAATAGATCCGAAATATCGACATCTAACGCTTTCGCTATACTTATCAATATTTGTACACTTGGTACTCTTTTGCCATATTCAATTTTGCTAAGATACTGTGGGGAAATACATATAATCTCAGCAAACTGAGTTTGATTCAAATCTTTGAGTTGCCTATAATACCTTATCTTGGCTCCCATTCTTTTATAAATTGTTTCTTCCATTTCTTTACTCCTAATAAAAAATTACCTATTTATATTTTCACACTTTTGTCACTTCCTTTTTTAACCTCATAGTTAAATAATCACCTAATGGACAATTTTCCTTATATTTGGTTACAATATGTTATTTTTATTTATTTCTAAAACTTCACATATTTTATCTAACAAAGTATCATCACAAGGAATATAACCTTTCTCTATTTGTGATAAATATTGCCTATTAATATTCAACCTTTCAGCTAATTCTTTCTGAGTCATCTGCTTCAACATTCTGTAATAAATAACCTTAGCTCCAATACGTTTATTATTCATATAATCTTCCTTTCTTAACCTATCAGTTTGTTTACTATCATTCTATTGAATGTTCCAATAGTTTTGGTGTCCATTTAGGACACAAAAAAAGAGCATCTTTCGATGCTCTTTTTATTTAACAGTAATATTATATTTTCTTGATATCGGAACTGTATTATCAGATGAAATAGTTAAATCTACACTAGGATTTTCGCCATTTTTACAAAACATTTCTACATTACCAAATAATGAAAGTTCATGATAATCATTAGGTAATATTGTTCCCTCAAGTTCCATAACAACTTTATGATAAAATCCATTTGAATCTTTATCATAATACTTAAAGTTTTCTTTTCGTCCTCCCCAGCTATCTACACTAAAATCAGAAGCCTTTATACTAAAATTATTAAAAGTCAATTCAACTTTCGGATTAAATATCTCCTGTTCAGAATTATTCATTATCTTAATTATTGGCCATGTATTATTTTCATTAATCACCAATAATCCCTTTAACTCATTTGTTCTTAAATTCAACAATCTAATATCATTATCATGTATCTTTATGAAATTATTAAAATGCAAAAAGCTAACATCATAGTCAATCTTTGATGGCTCTACACTTTCAGTAACTGGCTTATAATCTTTTCTCTCATTATGTTTTTCAATATTCTCTGGTTTATTAATAATATTCTGCTTTGTCTCTATATCACTTTTATCAACCTCTATAACTTTAGTTTCATTTATCGAAGTGTCTTTTTTGAATTCTTGATTGTAAAACAAATAATACAATCCCGTAGCAAAAATAATTATAATAAATAATAAAAACCCAAACTTCTTATACTTTTTATTACTATCAAGTAATAACTTTTTTAATTCTTCAACAGACGAAACTCTTCTTTTAGGATCAATCTCTATGCATTTTTTAATAATATTATTTAATCTACCATTATAACTTTCATCAAGTAATTCTTTTAGCGTAATACCTAAAGAATATATATCACTTCTATAATCCGTAGTTGAAAAACCATATTGCTCAGGTGGTGCATAACCAGGAGTTCCTAAAATTCTAGTATCATGTTCATTCTGGTACGAAATACTTCTAGACGCACCAAAATCGATTAATTTTATTGTCCCATCACCTTTTAAAATGATATTAGAAGGCTTTATATCTCTATGAATAATTCCATTTTTATGTAATATCAACAAAGCATCACAAATTTGTAAGGCTATAGATAACACTTTACTTACTTCTAAGGCCTCTCTTTGTTTTACTTTATCTAATCTTTCACCTTCAATATATTCCTCTATTATGTAAGTTCTATCACTATCCTCAGCAACATAATATATTTGGGGAATAAAATGATTTTCTATATTCATTAGGAGTTTATATGGTAACTCTGTAAAGTAAATTATTTTTCGAACATATACAACTTGATCTTCCCCTAAAACTATTTCTGTTGTACCATATTTACTTGACTTTAATAATGCTATCTGTTTAAAATTCTCTTGAATGAACTGTACCGATGGATTCATAAATTAACTCCTAAAGCCTAAAGTTAATTATAATTATAGCATAACAACATTTATGGAGTGATAAACTATGCCAAAAACAACTAACGATTTATTTTCTGAACTAAACAATATCATTTCAATAAAAAAATTTACCGAAGATAATAGTACAGAACTATCTCATCCACATGTATTAGAATATTTCCAACAACTTTTAAATCTTCGGAAAATTAGTAAGTCTGATTTAATAAAAAAATCTGGACTAGAACGTACTTATGCTTATCACATCTTATCAGGTAAGAAAAGTTTTACCAGAGATAAAATAATCATTTTTTCAATAGCAGCAAATTTTTCCTTATCTGAAGTTCAAAATTTATTGAAATATGCCAAAGAAGCTGCACTATATCCACGTGACAGAAGAGATTCTGTAATAATTTATGCCTTAAATAAAGAGTTATCTGTAATACAAACTAATGAGATTCTTGATAGTAACAACTTATATATTTTAGAATAAAACAAAGCAGCTACTAAAATAAGTAGCTGCTTTGTTTTATTCTTCTGTTTTAATAATTTACACTTGTTAAATTCAAATATTTATTTTCAATCATATACCACTCTATTAATCATTATATAAATAATCACCATCTCCCATCACCATTGATTTATAGTTTCCAAAAATAAACTCTTCTTTTATTTGCCTTATTGCCTTCCTGTCCGTAATTAAACGATAAATTGTTACGGCAGCTCCTCCAATATCAAGTTTAGAGAAGTCTTTAGTAATTCCTACAAATATTATATTACTTGCAGTAGCAATTAAATTAGAATAAGATAATATCTTTCTTGTTCTAACTTCATATAATTTTTTATCATTTTCATCATGTCCGTCAAAAAACAAATTGTGGATAAAAGATATTATACTGTTTATCAATAATGCTAAAGCAGCACTTCTTGTGATAGTATGCATATTTACCCCATATTTACAAACAAGATTTTTAGCAAATTCATCATTTATCATTGAAATTACTGGAACAGGCAAACTATGTTTTGTAAAATAATCACTTCCATAATGTATTGCCTGTCTAGCTACAGCAGCAGCTAATAATTTATTATCGTTCAATCCTAATTCAACTGCATTCCCTACCATACCGGCCACCCCATAGGGATAATGTCTAACAATAGTCATAGTATTCATGTTTACTTGATAGGTTTCTAAATTACTTTTGGTTAACGAATTAGTCATTATGTTAGCAGTTCCAAAAATCCAACCAAAAATAGGATCATGTCCTAATGTCCTGAATCTATGTGTTGTTCCAGACAGCATTGTATCATTTACATGCTCCCCTGTTCTTATTGCGTCATATGGAACACTTCGTAATAAAACAGCTTGCCAATCAGGTGGTGTAAAAGACAAAGACTTTTTTACTAATATATCTCCATCAGATGATGAAATATAAAATTTATCATTAGACAATATATACTGCCGTGCAACCTGCAATCCTACAGCAAAAAATAATAATGTTATATCTGTACTAGTCAATCCTGTTTTTTCAGCAAATTTCTTATCCAAATCATCCAATATTGGTTTGGTATTTTTTAAAATATTTTGTACTCTTTCTGCTTCTTTATATCCTTTATCAAGATACTCTATTGTTTTCGCATGATTCTCTAATACTTTATTTTTACGTTTAAGAAGATCTTCGCTACTCATATAAACCTCTGTAACTTATCCTAACAAAATTTTCATTTCTGCAATTTCAACTTCCAAATTAGAAATTTCTCGTAACGCATCTCTTATTATACTAATTAATTCTTTTAATTCTTTATCATTCTTTATTCTTAACCGTTCTAGATTATTTTTTAACTCTTTTATTTTTTCGATATAAATATTTCTTGCTTCAATATATCCCTCTCTCTCAGCCTTAAGCATCTTCTTTTTCTTATAATTATAAATTAATTCAATCAAAGATATTTGATTGGATGATATAATCCCTTGCGATAACAAATCGGACACTTTTGATAAAGACACATCATATTTTTCAGATATATCTTTCATTTTAGAATCACGTTTTTCTATAAGAAATTTCTTTTCTTTTTCTAACTCTTGAATTTTCTCAATTAATTTATTACATTTCTCTTCTTTTTCTAAAATTGTTTTATTTGCTATTTTTTTTACATTCAAATATTCTTCTTGTAATCTTTCAAAAGCTATTTCATATTCTTCAGCTGCACGTGCATAGCCTTTTTTCTTGCCCTCAGTTTCAACATCACTTGTTAAAATCATATCAATCTTTTCAACAACATCTTCTAGTTTTCTTCTTCCTCTTTCTTCAATTTCGTGTATTCCTTCTTCTATTTTAGGTTCTACATATTTTTCAAATATATAATCATTAAGTTTATTAATTCCACTTGATCCATCATTTATAGTGAGTAAATTCTTCCAAAACCCCATAACTTTCAACTCCTATCTAATAAATCTAAATATATCATATTTTATACATAAAACAACAAAACCCTCTCTATAATTAATTTTATTTTTATAAAGTACATAAAACTCTACTTTTAGGAACTTTATTATTTCACCATCAATCAAGTTTCTAAAAGTTACTTTTCTAATTTATATACGTTTCTAAATTATTTGATACTTTTAGAAACTATACAACCAATTGACATTATTAACTATGTTTCGTGATACATTTCTCCTGAAGGTTTAATATTAATTGTTCGTTATATGTAAATAAAAGCAGCCAGGTGTAAGGCTACTTTTAGGATTTTCAAAGCATATAAAGAGCCCAGATACATTTAAGCATCTGGGCTAAACTGTATGTTCCTATGGTCCTTTGCAAAGGTAATCCTATATATTTAGGATACTTGTAAGTTGTTTATATTAATAATATATAATTAAAAACAAAAATATGATAAAGATTTTAAGTAGAGCACAATTTAACTTTCTATACTGTTGCACAAATTATAGTATTCACCTTTCAATTCATACAATTTATTCGGACTACCTTGTTCAATAATTTCACCTTTTTTTAAAACAAATACTCTATCAACATTTTTTATCGTAGATAATCTATGAGCAATTATAATTGTTGTCCTTCCATTAACTAACTTCTCCATTGAAGTCTGAACAAATTTTTCTGTAGTATTATCTAAAGCAGATGTAGCTTCGTCGAAAATAACAATTGGAGGATTTTTGCAAAATACTCTAGCAATAGCAATACGTTGTTTCTCTCCTCCTGATAACTTTACTCCATGTTCACCTATAAAAGTATCATATGTATCAGGTAATTTTTCAATAAATTCTTCTGCAAATGAAGCTTGTGCAGCCATCTTCATTTTTTGTTCATTACCATTAAGAACCCCATATAATATATTATGTTTAATAGAATCAGAAAATAAAAAAACATCCTGTGATACTAAACCAATATTACGTCTCAATGATTGCTGTTTATATTTCTTAATATTTATTCCATCTAATAAAATTTTGCCTGATTGAGGCTCATAAAACCGTAGCAATAAATTAATTAAACTAGTTTTACCTGCTCCTGTAGCCCCTACAAAAGCTACCTTTTCCCCTGAATTTATTTTTAAATTAATATTATTTAACACCTTTACTTTATCATCTTTGGCATATCCAAATGAAACATTATCAAAAACAATAACCCCTTTGACATTTTTACAATCTATAGCATCATTCTCATCACAAATATTATTTTTTTCAGACATTATTTCAATAAATCTACTAAATCCAGCCATACCTCTTTGATACATTTCTGTAAAAACCGTTAATCGCAATAATGGTTTCATAAATAGATTTACATATAATAAGAACGCAATAAAATCACTTAATCTTATTTTTTGCTGAATAATCAATAAAATACCTAACGCTAAAATACTTAAATTAATAAAATTAGAAAAAAAATTCACGCTACTAGAAAAATAAGCCAAAATAAAAAACGATTTTTTCCTGACTTGCATATATTCATTATTTTTTTTCATCACCTCATCAAGTTCTTGAGATTCTCTAGCAAAAGTTTTTACTACTCTAATACCCTTTAATATTTCCTCAACTTTTGCTACCATTTCACCATTTTTTGAACGATTATTACGAAATGCTTTCTTCATTTTATGGTTAATAATAATTGTATGTAATGTTTTGATGAGCAATAATAATGTAATCAGTCCACCCAAATAAATATTCATCCAAAATAGTACACATATTGTTCCCAACATACTTATCAAACAGACAAACACATCATTAGGCCCTCTAAATGTCAATTCTCCTATTTCCGTCAAATCACTTGTAATTCTAGCAAGTATTTGTCCTGTTTTATTATTATCAAAAAAACTAAACGGCATTTGTTCTATATGAGAAAATAACTCACGTCTCATATCACTCTCTATTTTAACACTCATAATATGTCCATAATAGTTTATAGAAAAAATTAATATGCTGTTTAGTATGTATAGTACAAATAAAAAAGCAATAGATTTAGCTATGTTTTCTACATCACTGTTTATAAAATCTATATTTAAAATATTTCGTACACAAGCAGGAAATATTAAATCTAATATTGCAACTAAACATGAACCAAAAATTATCAAAACTACAGTTTTCCTATAGGGTTTATAATACTTCAAAAATTCTTTTATCAAAAAAATCACAATCCTTATAAAACCACAATATAGATTATTAAGTTCTTTTACATATTTTCTTAAGTAATTCTTTTTTCCTTATAGATTTATCACTATTACTTCTACTTGTAATTTCCAAATTATTATTAGAAATATTCCTACTGATTTTAACATCAGCATGATATGCTTTACTCAGTAGATTTTCAGTAAATACTTTATCCGGTATTTCATCAGCCAAAAGATGACCATTTCCTAGAAGAAATATACGTTCACAGTATTTTGCTGCTAAATTTAATTCATGTACTACCATTAAAATAGTTTTACCCATTAACGCTAACTCTTTAGCAAATCTAAAAATCTCTTCCTGATAAACAAAGTCTAATCCCGTAGTAGGCTCATCTAAAAATAATATTGGTGTCTGTTGAGCAATTACTTTAGCCAATAATATTCTTTGCTTTTGCCCTCCCGACACTTCACTGACAGGTCTATTAGCTAAATCTATAGTACCTGTATATTCCATACATTCCAATGCTAATTTTTCATCATCTTCAGATTCACTTTCCCACCATTGCATATATGGATAACGTCCAGCCAAAACTATTTCTTTTCCAGTATAACTAAAACCAACTTCTACATTTTGTTGTAAATACCCCACTAGTTTTGCGAATTCTTTTTCATATATGTTATCTATGTCTTTACCATAATATTTAATATCACCCTTAACTCTTGGCAACATTCCACGGATAGTCTTTAGCAATGTACTTTTACCTGCACCATTACAACCTACAATCCCTATAAATTCTCCTTGATATACAGATGCATTAAAATCTTCTAATATTATTTTATTTCCATAACCTATTGATAAATTATTAATTTCTATGATAGGTTTCGACATATGTATACCTCCATATATCATCAAATAATGTTAATTGCATAAAATATATAGGCGGTAACAATACCGCCTATATATTAAAATTTGTAATCATAAGTCAGCATAAAATTAAATGGTGTAGAATAATATTCTGAACCACTGTGACTTAGATTATCTTCTCTGTCTAAAATATTATCTAGCGCTAAAGTAAATGAATTTCTGTTATCAGCATTATAAGTAGTTGTTAGGCTTGTCAGCAAATATGGTTTTTCACTATATGAATGTGAACTGCTTGGTGTTTCTACTCTTTCTGCTAAATAAGTTGCCTGTAAACTAGAAATCCATTTATCTTTTGTATATGTAATTCCTCCATTTAACTGAAGTCTGCCATATTTTCTATCCCAATATGGTTTTTTAGTACCTTTTACTTTAGGATCACCATAATTTATGCCCCAATTATATGAAAATCCATTACTACCTTTTATATCACATGTCATTTCAATACCAGTATTTTTAAAATCTTCATTGGTATACTGATATTCAGACTTACTACCATTCCAAGTAGCAGTAATATTATCAGTAATATCAATATGATAAATAGCAGTTTTCCAACTATGCGAATCATTTATATGTTTCCAACCAATCTCATAGTTAGTACCTTTTTGAGGTTTTAAATCCGGATTAGATATAGCTTGCTCTGATGCACCATACATTTGACTAAAAGTTGGCATTATAAATGACTGCGCTGCGCTAACATATAAGGAGTCATTATCTGTCAATTTATGTAAATATTGTCCAGATAAGCTAAAGTTATCATAATTTTGACCATTATATCCAGCAGTAGTCCAAGTTTCACGTGCACCAAGAATTAATTCATTCTTATCATCAAAATTATGATCATACTGTCCATAAAAAGCATAGATATGTCTATCTGTTACTTTACCGCCATAATTATCGTAAAATTCATTTTGATAGCTTCCACCTAAAATTAAATTAGCTTTACTATTTAACATCCATTGTTTTTGTACATCTGCTCCATAAGTTCGATTTTTTTCATCAGTATCATATACAGACTTAGATAATTTACCGCTAGTTGTATAATTAGTAAACCCATTAGCCAGTAATTTATTTTGATTATAATACAAATTACCTTTCAAGTTATTATTGTGATATGTAAGCTGTACTAAATTTTGTTTGCTTAAATACTCTCTATTTTGCTGTAATGCCCCTCCTTTAGGAACATCTTTATACGCTCCATCAAACCAAGTATCATAATTTACCTTTGTCTCATAATAATTATATAGAAAATTCAAATTATCATTGATATTATAATTTAAAAATAAATTACGCTTATCAGCACTTGTCATATCAGTATGTTTATCACCTTTATCATGTGAGCGTGATATAGTATTTACATCTCCCCATTTCTCGATATTATAACCGATATTTAATTTATCAGTTCCAATAACAGCATTATATTTTTGCTGACCATAGTTACCAAATCCCATACCAACTGAATTAGTAAAATGCTTTTTAGTAATTATGTTTATAACACCGCCCATGGCTTCACTACCATATAAAACAGATCCACCTCCTTTTACAATTTCTACACGTTCAATTGTATCTACAGGAATTGCATCTAAATAATATTTACCTCTCAAATTCATGGGTGTTCCATTTAATAAAATCAATGTACCATTACTTACACCACGAATAGCGATCTCATTTGCCATAGTCCCCATGGCCCCTCCACCTGGAGAAAATGTTTTGTAAATCAATCCAGGAACTCTACCTAACGCTACTTGTAAGTTTTGAGCTCCTGTATTTTTCAAATCTTTCGTTGTCAATACTATCGTACTAGCAGGTGTTTCTAAATCACTTTTTTCCATCCTCTGTGCTGTTACAATCATAGGATCAAGAATAAATTCCTGCATATTTTCTGCAGCATTTGCTACATAACCATAAGAAACACAACCTGTTATTAAAGCACTCATCAACACACTCTTACTTAAACTTTGCTTCATTTCTGCACCTCGCTGTGAATATATTTTTGCTACCTTATAATGCACCTAATCTTTCATAGTCATGCATTACAAGCAAACAACAAAATAAAATTTTTTCTGCGCAGTAAAAAGCTAAAAGTAATTTTATTAGCATCCTACTTTTCTGTCTCTCGCAGATATAAGACTATACCAGGCAGTTCTTCTGACTTAGGTTCATAACTTATCCAGCCTTCCCAGCTTCCCAGTGACATAATTGGATTTGTTCCCCATTACAGCGACGTGATCGCGCAGGATTTTCACCTGACTTATCTATTAAGATAAAATCACCTGATACTTTATTTATTTATTTTTAGATTCAGTTTCCACAACTAATTTACTGCATATCTCATACATGGCTTCAGCAAATGATTTTTCCGGAACAGGTACAAAACCTGTTTTATTTATTTTAGATTCTATCAGCTTATGTTTATCGCTATAAACATCCATTCTTTGTACAAGATATGTTTTATCTTTGATACTGAACTGCATATCCATTTCGCAGTAAGCAACTTTTTCTTTTTTTGCTAACTTATCTATATAATCACTTTTCAATTTCTTTAAAATATTCTTATCAGTAAACAAGGTTTTCACTTTAACATTGATAATATCTTTATAAATTTTTTTATCTTCATCCACAAAATACTGTATTGAATCCATGTCATACGCATAAATACCTATATCATTTTCTACAATTACAGACCATCTAGCAGCTTCAACTTCTTCAGCAGTAGGTTTCGGCATCATACTGATTTCCCAATTGATTGGATTATCCTGCGTATTTGCTGCAGCATTGACTGTTAAAGAAAATAAGCACATAATACAAACAATTAATAACATTGTTATTTTTTCCATAATATTACCTCTAAGCTTAATCATCTAAATTACGCACTATACGTAAAATATGCTCTTGCGATAAACTGCGAAGATTATAATATGTTGCTCCCATTGCTTTGGCAACAGTTTTAGCAATCCCTAATTTAATAAAATCTGTTTCTGTATCAATAACAACAGAAGTAATTTTAGCCTTTCGAATTTTTTCAGCAACTTTTAAAGCACATTCTACTGGATCGTCACTATTTTTTTCTGTAGCATTAGCTCTTCCATCAGTTACTAAAATCAGAATTGGTTCCAACTCGCTGTCTTTTTTATTCAACATACCCAAAGTTACCAGCGCAGTTGATAAACCATCTGCTAAAGGAGTTTTACCGCCAGTAGGCATTTCTGCCAAACACTTTTGGGCAAGATCAACGCTGCGTGTTATAGGCAATAGTAATTCAGCCTTTTGCCTGCGAAAAGCGACCATACCCACACGATCACGTTTCTGATATGCTTCCTGTAGCATATAGAAAATAGCTCCTTTTACAGCCCTCATTCGTTCACGCGCTCCCATTGACCCACTAGCATCAACTGCAAATAAAAATGTATTGCCAATACGTTTTTCGCGTACTTTTTGCCGTAAATCTTCACTTTTAATATTCAAAGCGCAACCGTTATCTTCACGCAGACTCTGAAACGGCGCAGCAGCCCTGATTGTAGCATCAAAAGCCAAATCTTCCACTTTTGTTTTCGACATTTCGGCTCTAACATAACGCCCTTGTTTAAGGTCTGTTTTTGTCATGCTACGTTTTCCACTGCCACGACGAACATTACGATCTTTGCCTAAATCTAGAACCATTTTAGGAAGCTTAAAATTTTTATCAATATCTGCAATCTGTTCTTCCTGTGCTAACTGATTTTTGTCATTGTCAGGCATCGGTTCTTCTTTTTCATTGTCATCATCCTGATTATTATTATCATTGCTGTTTTCTTTCTCATCACCATCATATTCATTATCATTAAGCGATGATGGTTCTAATGGTGACTTATCTGAGTTTTCATCATTATCCTCTTTTTCATCTTGATTCTGCTGTTCATTCTCATCAGGCTGTTCTTCTTCCTGCTGATCCAAATCTTCCTGTTGTTCTGGGGGTTTCCGCATACGATGTGGTAGCACAAACATAGCTGCTTCTTCCAAATCCTTAGGTAAAACATAATTTCTTTCTACTAAAGCGGCTATAGCTTTAGCGGCTTCCAAAAGATAAATTTCCGCTCTATGACCGGCACAAAAAGCCTGTGCGCACATTTGTGCCGCCAGCTGCATTATGGCTTCCGATACTTCAACTTTTTCTACAATTCTCCTTGCCAAAGCAATCTTTGCCGCTAATTTTTCAGTTTCATCAAAATAACTGTTTCTGAAGCTTTGTATATCATAACCGCTAGCAAGAGAACGCCTAATTATTTCAGTGCGTATTATCACATCATTCTCACTTTTGACATCAACATACATACCAAATCTATCTAATATATGACTTGGTAGAACTCCTTCTTCGGGGTTCATTGTTCCAATAACAGTATACGATACACAATGAGAAAAAGAGATTCCATCACGCTCAACCTGATTTATTCCAGATGCATTAGCATCTAAAACCGCAGTCAATAATTCCTGCCGTAACAAATTTACTTCATCGATATACAAAATGTTGCCAGTAGCTCTACTTAACAAGCCAGGTAAAAATCGTCGTTCACCGTTACTAATAGCATATTCAATATCGATACTACCAAAAAGCATATCTTCAGTAGCATTTAGCGGCAAATCCACAATCTTTTGTAAATCAATAATTTCTTGCGTGGCACGTACTAATGTGGATTTTGCAGTCCCTTTTTCTCCACTAATCAAAAGGCCACCAACCTTTTGATTTACTAAAGCAATTTGCAAAGCTTTTTTTAACTGTTCCTGCCCAACTACTGCCACAAAAGGATAAATAGCATTAGCCAGCATTTATAACGCCCCTTTATCCCCATAATTTAAAATACTCTCTACCCTATCCCAATCTAATTGTCCTTCTTCAAACGGACGCCGTCTCATACGATGTGGTAGTACTAATTTCGCAGCACTTTTTACATCTTCTAACTTAACTTCTTTACGCCCATAAAAAGCAGCTATAGTCAGAGCTGTTTTAATTACGGTAATATCAGCACGATGACCATCTACTCCCAATTCAACAGATAATTTAGCCACTGATTCTAATAGCTCATCTTTTATACTTACATATGGCAACAAGTTACTAGCCTGTATAATTTTTTCTGCCAACTCATTTTGCTCATGTTGATACCCAGCAATAAAACTATCTGCATCCTGCTCATAAGCTAAACGACGTTTAATTACCTCAACACGCTGTTCAGAATCATGCTCACCCATAACAACTACAGAAAGACCAAATCGGTCTAAGAGTTGTGGACGTATATCTCCCTCTTCAGGGTTCATTGTCCCTACTAAAACAAAACGAGCTGGATGTGAATATGAAACACCTTCTCGCTCAACAGTATTAATTCCCATAGCTGCAGCATCTAACAATACATCAACTACATGATCATCAAGTAAATTTATTTCATCAACATATAAAATATTACGGTTAGCTTGTGCTAAAATGCCTGCTTCAAATTTCTTCTCACCATGCTTAATAGCGTGTTCAATATCTAATGTTCCAACAACACGATCTTCAGTTGCACTTACAGGAAGCTCAACTACTCGCATTTTTATAGTATCTTCTACTAACTTCTTTTCATTCAAATATCTAGACGCACAATTTTCGCATAACAAGTTAGGCGCTGTTGGGTCACAGTGAAATTTACACCCATGAACTGCTTTCATAGCAGGTAATAATTCTGCCAATGCACGCACTGCTGTTGACTTAGCAGTACCTTTTTCTCCTTTTATTAAAACACCGCCTAAAGCTGGATTAATCACATTTAAAATTAGAGACATTTTCATATCATCCTGACCAACAATTGCCGTAAACGGATATACAGCTGCTCTTTTCACTATACTTCCTCCCTTAAATCAATATATAGCAATTTATATTCATAAGAAAGATATTACAAATAAATTGCAATACTATACTAAACTATATACCAAGTGTATAGTCAAACTTTAAATCTTAACAATTTTAATTTTTTCTTCCAAAATATTGTTTAAAAATTCATACAATAATCGCCCCGCCCCTAAAAGTAATGATTCACACTAATCCTATAATGGCATAACAAAAGCAAGCATCGAAATGATGCTTGCTTTTACTTTGTTCATGACTACTTGCTATCCTAAAAAAGGTCTACGTATTCTTTTTTACTCAATTAACTTCCAATTAATCCATCTTTTTCTGTTATATTAAATATTTTTATATAGCTAAAATATTTAATCCTGCTCATTTTATATACAAAAGGATGTTGCCTTCTTGCTTAAACATTAATCATACTTACATAACGAGAGGTTGTTAAACAATCGTTTCATGCTTATTTCCTGCTAAAGCAATAATAAAAATACAGCTCAGACTTTTCTATTCTGAGCTGTATTTCTATTTCATTTTAGTAGCATTCAATACCTATTAAAAGATTTTACGTACTTCTGCAGAAGAGCAGCTTTCTTCCAGTATAGCTTTTGCATGCTCTATAACCTACTTATAGGTTTTATGAATGGTGTCATAAGTAGTATAACTACAATAATGAACAAAAACGTAAGTTCCTCATATAATAAATTTTCTAACTTCAGATAAAATATCAATATCTTAACTCATTATCTTATTAAACATAACATAAATATCTTCTGCGGATTTTCCTGCCAATTTAGATACTTCTACATGTTTTATTGCGATATTCTGAATGAGATGCTTTGACAATTCATATTTTTGGTGTGTTATACCTCTCTCCTTATTGTATATAATTTACGTTTTCCAATATTTATCATATACCTATAATAAAATAAATACCTCGATAAAATTATTTTTTTATTTGTGTAATCGAGGCTCTTTTTAATGCGCATTCACTTGGATATGCTTCTTTAACTCCGCTACCATACCAACGAGCAAAACATCCGCCTCCACACAATTTAAAATCCTCACATTGTTTACAAAAAGACATTAAATTTCGAATTTGTTTTTGAACTTTCTTTATTAGCATTGCATCTAAGCCACTTTCTACGTTACCAATATAAAAATTTTCATTTCCTACAAATGAAGAACAAGCATAAATATCTCCTTTCGCATCCACAAAAGCAGCTGCTCCATTCATTGCATAACAATGTCCAAATTCATATGAAAACTCAGTACAGAGAATCTTAGCTCGTTCTTGCTGAGAAAAATGAATTTTATAACCTGCTAATTTTTCTAACTCACTAGCCTTTTCATAAACTTGCTCCATAGCCTTATACATGGCTGTTTCAGAAGGAGGTTTAAGTAACGCCCCTCTTCCCTGTCCTCTTAATAAGTCAAAGCCTATCCTACGTATATTTCCTATAAAATAAGCAAATTCGACTATACCTGCCAATTCTCTGACATTTTCGTCTGTAACTACACAAGTAATGCCAACTGCTATATTATTACGCTTTAAAACTTCTAGTCCATATAAAATCGAACTTGTTGCTCCATCTCCAGCTTTAGTCAAGCGCAACTTGTCATTAATGTTCGGCCGACCATCTAAACTAACACCAATCGCAACTTTATTCTTAAATAAATATTGTGCTATTTCATCTGTCAACAATGACCCATTGGTTTGTATCTGTAATACAGCAGGCAGATTACTATCTCGAACATATTCAACAACAGCTTTTAAACATTCAAAGTTTAAAAGTGGCTCACCACCACTAAACTGAATAACAAATTTTTCCCCACTACTTGCCGCCAAATTCACAGCTTTAATGGCATCATCAATTTTAAGCATACTGCCGTCATGTTCTGCAGCATAACAGTACTTACAGGCAAAATTGCACTGACCGGTCAGACTGAGAACAAGCATCTTGATTTTAGGAGTGTTCATCACTGCGTTCCTCTAGTTCCCCTTCTACTGACAAATATATTTTTTGCAATTCTGCCTTGGTTTCAGGTTTAGACTTCCAAAGGCCTCGTTTATCTGCTTCCAATAAAATCTCTGCCATGCGCCGCAAAGCCCATGGATTAACATCACGCAGCCATTCCTGTACTTTAGGGTCAAATGCATATTTTTCAGCATATTTTTCATACATCCAATCATCCATAACCGCACTTGTAGCATCCCACTGGAAACTATGTGCAATATAGTTAGCCATATCAGCAGCACCTTTATATCCATGCTTCATCATACCTTCGATAAATTTAGGATTAATGGCTTCACTTCTGAAAATACGTTTTGCCTGTTCCTGAACACTATACATTTTTACATTGCTTTTATCAGTACTGTCTCCACAATAGGATTTGGGAGCACTGCCTTTTATACTGCGAACTGCAGCAATCATACCACCATGATAAGCATTATAATCATCACTGCTTAACATATTAGTTTCATGATTATCATCATTTTTTATAGTAATATCCAGACTTCCCATACGTTTTCTGAACATTTGCGGTAAAAACATTCCTTTAGTTTTTCCGCCATAAGCATGTGCTCCCCATCTAACATACACATCAGCTAAATCATCTATTGTATCCCAATTTTTCGATTCTAATAAATTTGAAATACCAGCTCCATATGTTCCCTGCTGATCGCCAAAAATTCGGTATGCAGCCTGTCTCCATGCCTCTTCTTTTGTTAATCCATCTTTTTCTAACTCAGCACTGTCTTCCATAATATGCTTACGCACATAATTCTGTTCACAATCTTCTTCAAGCTCAGATACCAAAAGAACTGCCTTATCTAATAAATTCATAGCAGATGGCATAGAATCTCTAAAAAGGCCACTAATTCTTGCTGTAACATCAATACGAGGACGTTTAAGTTCTATAAGAGGTATAACATCTAGTCCAATAACACGCATGCTGCCTTTCTGCCATACAGGTTTAACTCCTAACAGATATAAAAACTCTGCAATACATTGACCATGGCTTCTCATATTAGAGCCAGACCACAATACTATACCTATACTTTCAGGATAACATCCTTCTTCATCAATAAATCTGCTGATGACCTGATCTCCTAAGGTTTTTCCAATTTCCCAGGCTGCTGGTGTAGGTAATGTTCTTGGATCAATGCCATAAAAATTACGTCCTGTAGGAAGTAAATCCGCACCACCACTACTTGGCGCACCAGATGGTCCTGGTTCAATATATTCGCCCTCAAATCCGCGTAGCATATTATCCATTTCCTGACTGGTTAATACTAAATTGGGATAAACAGTCTGACAAATATATCTGCATACTATTTTAATTTTTTCTTTAGCTTCCAATTTAATATCTTTTAACCATACTATCTCTTCTATAATATTATCATTCGCAAAATTAAAATTATTTAATTTTAACAATTCTATAATTTCTTTGCATTGTGATGAAATCTTATCGATTAATTTTCCATAAGTTATATTTAAAGGTTCATATATCAAACTGCTGTTATTTAATAAAAATTCATAGTCAAAGCCATAAATAGATGCCACTGCCTGATTCAAACTCGGTATATTGCCATTATCTAAACGAGTAAGCAAATATAAGTAATCTATCAGCTGCTCATCTTCAGGCGCTTTACCTAAAATATGCAATCCAGTATGTACCTGCATATTTTTCAAATCAGTAATATAGTTATGTAGTGCCATAACATACTCTGCAAAAGGTTTTGTTTCATCATACATTACTTCGTTCTGCAAATTTGCTTGCTGAACTTTCTCTTTAACTAACTCTTCCAACTTCGGCAAATTATCCGGCTGTGTCAATTGAAAATGAACATACTCATCCATTATTTTTTCCAGTTCATCTAATTCATCATAAACGCCTGCCTGAGCTTGTGGTGCAGGTAAGTATTCAATTAAACATGCACTGCCTCTTCTTTTTGCCTGAATACCTTCGCCTGTAATAGTAATAAGATAAGGATAAATATTCGGCAAATCTCCAAGAGCAAGATCTGGATAACATTCACAGCTTAACCCTGCATTTTTTCCTGGAAGCCATTCCAAAGAACCATGAGTTCCAATATGTGCCACTGCATCTGCACTCCATATTTCTCGCAGCCAGTAATAAAAAGCCAAATACTGATGAGTAGGAGCAGTAAACGGATCATGATATATTTTATCCGGATCCTCACCAAACCCCCTTGGAGGCTGTACAGTAATAAACACATTACCATTTAAAGTACCCGGAACTAAAATATTACCATCATATTCCATTACTTCTCCAGGTGCTTTACCCCAATTATCTTCCATATGTTTTTTTACTTTATCAGACATAGTATCAAAAAAACGCAAATATTGTTCCTTAGTTAGTTTTTGTGCCTCACTAATTTGTTTATCTGTTAAAAGAGTACGATCATTAGTAGCATTAGCAGTAAGTTGATTAATAAATTCTTTCCCATTTTCTGGAATATTATTCACCTTATATCCTCTTTCCTGCATAGCAGCTAATAATAATCTCACGCTTTCTATACTATCTAATCCAACTGCACTACCGATATTAGAATTTTTAGGTGGGTAATTGTGGAAAATAATAGCAATTTTTTTATTACTGTTTTCCTTTCTACGTAATTCAGCCCATTTTTTTGCTTTAGAAACAATTCTATCAATTCTTTCATATATCGGTTTATATCTGATATCTCCATTATCTAAAATTTCCTTTGAAGCAACCGGTACCCCATGTATAACGCCATCAAATTCCGGCAATGCCATACTGATGGATACCTCCATAGCATTCATGCCTTCAAAACTTTCTTTCCAGCTTTTATATTCTGTCATGATAGTATATGCTTCTAAAACCGGTATATTCCAATGTCTGAGGTAATCTAAAGTCATAGAATTACTGCTTGTCATAGAAAACTTTGTAGTATTAATCAAAACATCAATGGCAGGGCATCCATTTTTAGTGAAATATCTTTCAAAAACTTGAGTTAAACTAGGTATTTTAAGCGCCGAGTCAGGCAAACCATTACTAAAAACACAAATAACATTCATTCCACAATTTTCAATTCTTTTAATAAGTTCTGTCTGATATTCCAAATCCCCCCAAACCCATTCATCTCGATGGAATAGTATACCAATAGTTATCTTTCCTGATTGTATAAAATCATTGATATATTCATATAAATTACTGTACTCCTTATCTGCTTTTGGATGATATATTCCACACCAATGCATGGGTTTTGGTTCTTCTATATTTTTTTCTTCATTCGTAATGCATTTATCAACGTACCTCCAAAGATTATAGTAATTCTCTTCACCGCCAAACATTGAATATTCTCTTATGCGAGTAATTTGTGTATTGTTCAATCCATTAGAATATTCTTTTTCATCAGTACCAGCAGCATCTATATAATATACAATATTTTTTTCATTTAAATATCTTAACAGATTTTTTAAGAATCTAGTGTCAAGACCAGTCCCCATCCATTTTACTAAAACAAAATTAGCATCATTTAAATCATTTTTCCATATATTATTCCATTCAGTATTATCTGTAATCCATATACATTTATTGTTAGAACAGCAATCATTCTTTCTCTGTAAAGCTGCTAGAGTTTTTTCCATTATACTCATACGACGAATCACATTAGTTAAAAATAAAATTTTATTCATAATATAACCTCACTAAGCAAAAGTATTTTTATGCATTTTACGTAATAAATACAGGAAATATGGTGTCCCTAACACAGCCGTCATAATACCTACACGTATTTCAACAGGAGATATTATTGTACGTCCAATAGAATCACATATTATTAAAAATAAAGCCCCTCCTAATCCACTGGCTGGCAATAATAATCGATGATCTGGTCCAAAAAGCATACGCATTAAATGTGGAATTACTAGACCTACAAATCCAATATTTCCACTCACACAAACAGAAGTAGCGGTTACCATAGCTGCAATAAAAAGCAAACCTAATCTATATCGCAAAACAGACATTCCAACAGCTTTTGCTTCTATTTCTCCCAAGGATAAAATATTCAGATGCCGCGCTAATAAAATCATAATAAATATTCCCACCAAAATAGGGCCAAAAGCTACATACACATGTTCCCATCGCCTATAGTCCAATCCTCCAACCATCCAAAATAGATATTGTTGAAGCTTCTGCTCATTCATAAACGTAAGTGTGCCTGACGTAATAGCTCCTAATAGCATTCCAACAGCGACTCCAGATAAAAGCAAAGTCATCACAGGAACTTTTCCATTTTTCATCGCTAAAAATACTGTTAAGAAAACGGCAATTATACTACCACAAAAAGCCATAAATGGCATAGCAAACATGTTAAATGAAGAAATACCTAAAGCAATAGATAACACTGCACCTGTAGCAGCTCCTGCAGAAATACCAATTATCCCCGGATCAGCTAAAGGATTACTAAAAAGTCCTTGCATCACTGCTCCAGACACGCCTAATGCGGCTCCAACTAAGAGTCCAACTATCATTCTTGGTAGCCTAATATACCAAATAACAGCCATTTCCTCTTTAGTAAAATCATTAATATCAAAAAAAGGGCTACCTAATTGGTATCCAACAACAGCTAAAGCATTACTTACTGGTATTTTTATTTGTCCTAATGTTAAAGATATACAAGTGATGATACATAGTACAAACAATAATAAAAATAAAATAGCTTTTCTTTTAATAATAACTCCCCCTAAAACACCTCTGGATAAATGCTATAAGCTAAAACTTCAATAGCATCAACAATATGATGAGATGCTGTATATCTATATTTATCAGAAACAAATTTAATTTGTTTATTTTTTATTGCATTAAGATTTTTATAAGCAGGGTCATTTAAGAATTGACTATAATACATTTCAGCATCATGTTTATTATCAAAATTCCATGTTGGCAACAAAAATATATCTGGATTAACTTTTATTATTTGTTCCTTACTTAATGTTTGACCTTTATTTACTAATCCACCTATCACAGCACCATTTCTAATATTTGCTATATTTAGCATATTATCAAATAAATCATTCTGTCTTCCCATAGCTCCAGTAAAATTAAATGCTATGACTGTTTTCTTATGATTTTCATCAATCGCATCCAATTTATTTTTTATTTTTGCAAGTCTATTATCCATACTATAAATGACTTTATTTCCTTTTTCTTTCTCTCCTACTGCTTCAGCTATACCTATAATCTTTTTCTTCATCCCATCATAACTATGAGGGCTTGACGCTACATACACTTTCAAACCAATTGCGTTCATCATATCAATTAAATCTTGAGAAGTTGATGTAGAAGCTATAACTAAATCAGGTTTTATAGATACTATATCTTCAATATTCTCTTCTACTTTTTTACCTATAATCTCTGTTTGTTCTTTAGTAACAAAAGTTATTTCCTCATTTCCAGCCCATTTACTGAACGCAGCAATTCTGTTTAATCCTACCAACTCAATTAAAATTTCGTCAGTTCCATATGTAAGCGAAACTATTCTATTAGGCTTTTCATTAAAATATATAACTCTACCAACTTCATCTGTTACAGTATATTCAGCAGAAACATTTGATAAAGACTTATCATGAATATTACATCCACAAATTATTATTGAAAAAAAGCAAAGTAAGATTAACTTTACTTGTTTCATTCTTTGCTCCGTATATAAACATTCCATAATCGCTGCATCATATATTTACTTCCTATTAATCCACAAAACGGTATATCTACTAACTGTATTTCATCCTTTATAGGATAGGAAATATGGCAAAAGCAAACATTTTTGCATTTGTTCACTTCTGCACATTCATTACTACTGGCTAAAATAAGTCCATCTTTAAAATGCTCCAATTCATCTGCTATTTTATTATTATCTTTAGAAAATACCAACAGCTTATCAATCAAGTCGGACTTATAATCAAAACTATCAAATTCATTTTGAGTAATAACAATTAAATTATCAGTATCTACCCATTCACTGCGTAATGCAAGTGCCATACTTACAGCAATAGTATTCGAAGCCGATACCAAAATATTATCGAACCATAATCTTCCCCACATACAACTCAAATCATTACTTTTCGCTAAAATAAAATTATTAGTACGATTAGCTTCTTCTAGAAATCTGCTCTCGTCACATGGAATAATTCCTTTTATTTTACTAATCCAACGTTTAGTACCGTTTATACCATATGGCATACCTGCACACACAAATGGTGTTTTAAATTTTTTATTCAGATACTCTGCAATCGATAAACCAAGTTCTATATTTAAAACAATATTTAAAGCCGCATTAGGTAATTTTTTCATTGATTGTATACTGCTTTCATGGCCTAACGTCACATTTATTTTATAGCCGCACAAATTTAATATTCTTTTTATTTCTTCAATATCTGCTTTTCCGTTAAAATAAAATGGTGTCAATCCTATTAAATTTACTGACTTTTCGTAATTATTTTCTATATCAAACTCAATATTTTCTAATATTTTTAACGCAGCAGCCACATATCCTTCTGCAAAACCACCTTTTATACCACCACTGTCCATAACAACAACAGGTATAGTAGGAAAATTTTTGGCAACAATCCCTTTAACATCATCACCAATAAGGCTTAAAGAACAGCTATTTTCAATAAACAGTAAATCGATATTTTCATTCTGCTCTTTTATATTCTTAAGAGTTTCTAATATAACACTTTCAGTACCGTAAACAATTGCCTGATTATCAGGCTGAGAATTATACATACAATCATTTAAATCCGGAATACTTTGTTCTAAATACCTCATCGCATAAAAATAACACCATATAGGTCCATTAACTAAAACTTTAGCGTTACTTATTCCTAAGGCAAAAGCTGCAGCTCCAGTTAATGCACATGTATCAGTCTTATTGCATGTATTACACAAAAAAAATTCAGACATAAGATATGCCTCCATGCTCTTTCTTACTACATAAACTTCTATATATCTCTGTCATCATATCGATTACGCCTTTTTTTCCTGCCTTTGGCAACATAGGAATAAAAATCTGCCTATTATTACAACATAACTCATGTGTAGTAATAATCAGATCCACACTTTTTAAAAGATAATCACAGTTTTTAGCATCATAAATTTCTGCTTCAGGAACGATCTTATAAATTGTGTTTATCATTTCTTCACGCATTTTGCTAGAATCTCCTGACAATACAACTATTCCTACTAACTTTAATTTCATCATTTTTATGATTTCCAAAATAAAATCAGGTTTAAAATAAATTAACAAACGACCAATGCATAATAAAACTTTCTTGCCTTCAACTTTGTGAATAATCTTTTCTAAAAAATCATTAATTGCAGCTTCTTCTTCAGCCAATAACTCTGCAGCTTTTTCGTGGCAGGAAAATAAATAGCCCATACTAACTATCCATTTTTTTGTTTGTTTCCACCCCAAAGGATATACTCCCGGAACATAAGTAAAAGCAAAATGTTTTTGCATTTTTTTCGCTAACTTTTCTAATTCTAAGCAAGTTTGCCCTCTATTACCTAAGATAATAATACTCTGCGCTTGAGTAAGCTTAGCAAAATCTGAAAAACTCGTATAACCAGGAAACTGTCCAATAACTTTTACTTCTAACCTTGCTAATAATCTTGTAATTTCAATAGCATAATCTCCATTTGGTCCATCATTATCACCTAAAAGCAAGGCTGTCTTTTTAATTTTAGGCTGTAGTTTAAAAAATCTATCTACAATCTTATTTGCAACTTCAAAATAACCTCCATTATATTCGCCATCTAAGAAGCCATATGTACCTACACTCACAATTGGAACATTCCATTTTTGCTCTGCATCTATAGCCACCGAGTCTACATCATCGCCAATAACACCAGCTACACATGAATTGGCTATCACAATACATTTTGGTTTGTATTCTTTTACTACTTCTTCAATACATTTTGCTAATCTTTCAGCTCCGCCAAATATCGTATGTTTTTCTTCTAATCTGCTACAAACTAAAGGAATAGTTCTGAATTTTTTATTTTTTGTAGAAGACATTATTCTATAGTAAGAGCCAAGATCTAAACTACGTGAAACATGAGTACAAGCCAATGGGCTATGAAATATGACTACTATCCCATAACAATTATGAACAGCACGCCATACTCCTGGCATACTGCAACTGCAGCTTTTCTTTTTCTCAATAAACCTTTTAGCCGTTACAACCATATTCTGCCACCAAATCTTCCAAATCTTCAAACATAATAGGGGTTGGGATACTCATATTTTGATTGTTCATAATTTTTCCAGCCAGTTCTCTGTAAACATCTGCCTGAGTGCTATTTGGAGCATATTCTATTACTGTTTTTCTGTTATTTTCAGCTTCATTCACAATGATATTTCTTGGAACGAAAGATACTAATTCAGTATTCAACCTTCTTGCAAATTCTTTTAACAGTGATAATTCGTTAGGTGTATTTCTACCATTACCAATAATTCCGCCTAATCTAACTTTTCCACGCATAGAAAAACGTTTAATTCCCTTAGCAATATTATTAGCAGCATATAAACTCATAAGTTCTCCAGATGAAACAATATAAATATCTGTTGCATATCCTTCACGTATCGGAACAGCAAATCCTCCGCAAACAACATCACCAAGAACATCATATAAAATTACATCTTCATCTATTAATACTTCTAATTCGTTTAATTTTTCTAACGCAACTATAATCCCTCTACCTGCACAACCTACTCCTGGTTCTGGGCCTCCTGCCTCTACACATTTAATATTGTTGTATCCTAAATGAACAATATCATTAACATCTATCTCATCATTATCTCTAACTATATTCAAAACCGTTTTTTTGCATATCTCTCCAAGCAGCAATCTTGTAGAGTCATTTTTAGGGTCACATCCTATCTGGCATACTTTAAAACCCATATTACTTAATGCTGCCGAAATATTAGATGTTGTTGTTGACTTACCAATACCACCTTTTCCATATATTGCAATTTTCTTCATATCCGTTCCACCTTTTTAGAATTTATTACTATATATTTTAAATAAAATATGATATCATATGTTAAATTATATTTTTTAGTCTAAACCATATACTTGTTATATAGTCAACAATGGAGGATATTTCATGTCAGAAGATTATTTTACCCCTAGTGAACTTGCTTCTTTATTTAATATATCTAAACAAACTTTACTTTATTACGATAGAATAGGACTATTAACCCCAGAATTTGTTAGTTCAAATGGTTATCGTCACTATTCCATTAATCAATATTTAACATTAGAAATTATTGTAAATTTACGTTCCCTAAAAATGTCCATAGAAGATATAAAAAATTTTCTTCTTCATAAAGATAAAGCCAATTTACTTACACTCCTTTTACAAAAAGAGCAAGAAATTCAACAAATTATAAATGATCATGAACAAACTCGTAAATCTATTATTAATATATTTAGGCACTACAACACAGATTACAAAAATAAGATTAATAAAATAACTTTAGTTTATCGTGAAAAAAGATTATTGAAAATTACAACTCTTCCAGACAAAATTACTGGTAAAGAAAGTGTATATATATATGCTAAGCACACTCAAAAAACATTTCATAATAAAGGAATTTTGGAAAAAAAAATAGGTTGGACAGTTGATAAAGATAAATTTCTCTCAGGTGAAAACAAGCTGTCTTCAAAAATGTATTTTAATTACGCACCAGATATATCTGGTCATATACACTCTAAAAAATTTACTCTACCTGAAGGACTTTATATAGAAATAATTTTCCAAGGAACTTTTTATCAAAATTCAGCCAGATTATCTAAAGAGATAACTGCTTTTATTCAAAATAATAATTTAAAACCAAAAAGTGACATATTTATAGTTCCTTTAGAAAATCATTGGATTACAGATAACCTTTCGAAATACATAAATAAATTATATTTACAGGTAGAGTATATAAAATAATAAAATGGGCTTAGAAAAATCTAAGCCCATTTTATTATTACTTACAATGTCCAGTTGTCTCTCCACTCATAATTTTTCTGAATAACTCATGTGCTTCAGCAGAGGATTTACCACTTTCCATAGCAGCTTTTGCATGAATTACAGCACTACGATATTTTGCATGAACTGCATCTTTAGGAATTGAATCAATATTTTGTGGATCAAAACTCATAATACGTTTGAAAATTGCATGAATTTCATCAGAACTTTTTCCTGCCTTTTTAGCAGCTTCAACATGTTTCATTGCACTTTCATAACGTTTTTTTCCGTGAGGATCCTTTGGAATTTGAAATACTGGATGATTAGCCATTTTATCACCTCCATAAATTATATTTAATTTGCAATATACACCATATTCCAAGAATATAGTCAAGCCTTTAACTAAAATTAATTACTGAAAAAAAATCATCTTTAAACTTTCCTGTTGTAATATTCCATTCACATATCAATATAGCTTCATGTCCATGATATTTATCTAACACTTTTCCTTGAAATAAAATTGCGCTTTCTGCTTCATGCATATTCATAAAACTGTTTTTTCCAGTCTGATTGCACACAATCATTGGTAAATTTGTTTCTTGACTGCATTTTTTCCATGCCAGAATAGGATCCCCAGAGCATGGTCCATATGGCCATGCTGCTAAATCAATTAATATATCAGCTTTTTTTCTCTTTAATATTACAGCATTTTCACTATACCATGCATCTGCACAAATCATAACACCAAATAATACTCCTTGATAACTAATTGGTGTAAAATCTGAACCTTTATTCGCCCATGCCTCTGAACCAGTTGCATGTGAAACAACCTTTCTGTGTCTTCCGATAAACTGTCCTTGTTTATCGAAAATCAAACAACTGTTATAATTAACTTTTTCAACAGAATCATATTTAGCTGTACATAAAAACAATCCCATATTACATTCTGCTGCTTTTTTAACTATACGCAAGCCATTAGCATTAGGTTGAATATCAGCCTTATCTGTAGGAAGTATTTTATGAAAATGATATCCCTGCAACGCCGTTTCAGGAGTCAGTAAAAAATCAGCATTTTCTTCTGCAGCTAAATCTATAGCCTTCTCTAATTTTTCTGTATTTTTATTTTCTCCATTAACACTGAAGTTTAAATGAGCTAATGCAAACTTCATTATTTATCAAACCTTTCCGGATAAACTTTTTCAGCCATTTCCACAACAGCATCTGCCATATACTGTGATACACATAAAATGTTTGCACCTTTTAATGCTATAACATTCCTGTCACGACCAGCGCCAGTATTTTCATATGCCGGATTACTTAAAATACTGTGTTTCATATTTTCTGTATAATGATTTCCATCATAATTCCAGTCAGCAATAATAAATATATCAGGATTTAGCCGAACTAGTTCTTCCTGAGTTAAATGGCCCGAACCAGAGTATTTAATATCTTTAGTTACATCATACACCTTTGCATACTGGCAGACATCTCTAAATGAAGTTTTATCACTGTAATAAACACCATCATCACGCATAAAAGCAACTCTTTTTTGCTCTGATATACTTAAATTCTTCAGTTTTTCTTCTACTATTTTTAATCTTTTATCCATATTTTCTATCAATGGATGAGCAGCATCAGCATCTCCTGTTAAGGCAGCTATATTTTTTATTACTTCTTTGACTTCTTTAATTGTATGCGGAGTTTTATATACATAAACTTTTAGTTTTAAATCCTGCAAAGTTTGTATAATTTCAGGCTTTATAAAATCAGGTACAATGATCAAGTCCGGATTCCAGGACATAATAGTTTCAGCACTCGTTGAATTAACTCTGTATGGAACCAGCTTACATTTATCAGATACATTTGATATCATTGGGTCATCAGCAAAATGAGTTACAGCTATAATTCTATCCGGTGATAGCATATCCAGTAATATTTCATCTGTACTTATTGAATATGAAACAATTCTTTGAGGACTATGCTGAAAACTTAAATTATTACCTGCAGCATCAGTAACCGTATATAAAAAATCTTTATTAATATTCTGCTCTGTACCATTTTTACAGCCAACAGCACAGAATAAAATAAATAATATGCTTAAATAAAAAATACATTTTTTCATATTTTACCTCTATTAAATAAAAGACCGCTAAAGCGGTCTTTTATTAATACTGATTTAGAATGTATATTCCATACCAACTAAGAAGCTGCGTCCTGGCATTGGGTATTGGTAGTTACCATTTGAAATACCTCCAGTCTCAGCATAAGAAGCATTTGTTATATTATAAATACTCAAATAAATTTTATAATCATTTTGAGGCTTGTATTGTGCGGTAAAGTCCATTGTTAAATATTTTGAATCAACATATTTACTTGAATCTGCACCACTTACACCTCTACCATAAAGTTCAACATTCCACTTACTTTTATTATAATTTACACCTAATTTATACTGATTTGGCGCAATATTTTTGTCTCTTACAAAACCTTTCCCATTTTTATTATTTTCTTCAACTTTCACATAAGCATAGCTACCATTTAATGACCAATTGTCATCCAGCTTATGTTTGATATTTAATTCCATACCTCGCTTTTCTTGTTCAGCAACATTACTAACAGTCCAATCAAGTGAATTATCTACTGGAGCCCATTTTATAGCATCATTTAATTTGCTGTAAAATCCATTAATTCCAATTGAAGTTTTTTCATTAATTTGATTATTATAACCAACTGTAAAAGTTTCACCCGTTTCAGGCTTCAAATCAGGATTTCCCAGCATTGCTCCATAACCCGGTCCACCTGGAGAATAATAGAATAAATCATTTGCCTGTGGAGCATTAAAAACCTGACCCCAAGAAATATAAGCATTACTATTATTATTAAACTTTTTATTTAATGATAGGCTCAAGGAGGTTTCGTGTCCAAAATAATTGTGCTTGTCATATCTAGCACCAGCATTTAAACTCCAACTATCATCAATTCGCCAATTATTTTGTAAGTAAATTGATTTATTTTCTATTTCTGCAATTTTACCACCATACGTTCCAGGATTATTTACTTCAGATTCTCTATAATCAATACCAACAATCAAATCGTTATTATTACTTGTCTGAATATTTTGTTGTATTTCCAGACCATCTTTAGTTTCATAATAATTACTATTACCATAAGTTCTATAGAAATTTCCTACATAATGGTTCCTGTATATTTGCAGAAAACCTTTATTTCCACTATCTTTTCCCCAAATAAATTTACCAGACACATTATTATTTAAATCGGTTCCATTATCAATCATATATACACTACTTCCAGTATTGGGTGCATAATATGGTTTACCACCCTCTTTAAAAGAATGTTCAAAATATAAATTTAATTCTTTATCCTTATCAAAATCATGTGTTAATTTTATTGTGGCTCCTGTAGATTCATTTTTAGAATTAGGCCATTTTACATTATCATCAGAACTAGCTTCTTTGTATTTTACATAACCCTGCTTTTGCTTGCTTGCACTTACAACTATTCCTGTTTTATCATTCTTAGCACTTATTAAAGTACTATAATTCTGAGTATTCCAAGAACCTGCATTAACATTAATTTTTACATAATTCTTATCAGCATTTTTTGTAATAATATTTATTACACCACCAACTGCGTCAGAACCATATAATGCTGAACCAGCCCCTTTTACAATTTCAATTTTTTCAATAAAATCTGGTGATGGTAAATTAGTAATATCAAACCCAGATCGGCCAGATGTTCCTTTATCTTGATTTAATCTTCTACCGTCAACCATAATCAATACTCTGTCGTCACCATTTAAGAAAATGTGTTGATCTCCACCAGCAAATCCACTTCTCTTAACTATAACACCCGGAACATCTTCTAAAGCCTGACTAACACTTTGATAATTCTTTTTTTCAAAATCATCTTTTGTAATCAGTGATATGTTAGCAGGAGTATCTACAATTTTATTTTCACTTCTTGTAGCTGTTACAACATATTCATCCAAATTAAAATTATTAGTAACTTCTTCTGCATTAACAGGATTCAGCCCAGTAAAAACAAATCCTGTAGCCATAATACTTGATAAAACTAAACTTTTTAATGATCTTTTCAAAATAAACACCCCTTAGAAATTAATCTAAGGGGTATTTTAAACTATATACTGATTGTACTGTCAACTAATTTTCTATCTTTTATTCATTGATACAAATTACTATTAGTTGTTATTCTCTCCCGATACACTCAGATGCATATTGTTCGGAAAATCAAATTCACTACCATAAGCAGCACGTGCAATTTCTCTTATGCCAAATACAAAATCTTGTGAAGCATTATATATGTATCCATCACGTGGAAATACTATATTATTATTTTTTATCGCATTTATTGTTTGCAATGAAGGATCTTTTAAATAGCTATTTATGAACCCATTAGTATCAAAATTTCCATGATCACTATAAATAGGCATAAGTAAAATATCAGGATTTATTTTAACAAGCATTTCTTTAGTTAATGTTTGCCCATTTCTTATTCCTGATGCAGAAATTCCGTTTACTACACCAGCATATTTGCATGCATCATCATAAGAACATCCACTACCACCATATGCAGTCATAACTGAAATTAAGACTATATTCTTACGCTCATTCTCAGGAATTTTTTTTACCTTATTCGTTATTTCCAGCAATTCATTGTCCATTAAATCAATCAATTTTTGACCGTTTTCTTTTTCTCCCAAAGCCGAAGCTATAATTTGTATTGTTTCCTGAATTTCGCTATAATTTTTTGCTCCCTTTACTACAACTACTTTCACTCCTAATTCTCGTAAATTATCAACAATTTCAATTCTTCCCCAATCAGGTACTATTACTAAATCTGGGCCCAATGCTAATATTTCTTCTGCTGTTGGATTTTTGATCTTTGTCGCCACTTTTTTTGCTAATGGAACAATATTTGAACATGTTTTATCATCAGCTAATTTATTTATCGCAACAAGTTTGTCCGTTTTAACCAAACCTAATACTATATTATCAGTACTTAAAGATAATGTTAATATTTTTTCTGGTTTCCTATCAAAACTAACTGTAGTTCCTTTAGCATCTATAACTTGATATTTTATATTTTCATTATTGTCATTCTTAGCAGTACATCCAATAATACTACTAGATATAAGTAGTAATGCTAATATCATTATATATCGTAATAATTTACTAACAAATATCATTAACGCGTTTCTCCACAATGTTATTGAATATATTTGACCACATACTAACAATATTACATAAACTTGTATCGGAAATCAAAACCTTATCTACTTGGTAATGCTCTGATAAAATATCTAATAACTTTTGTGTACCTTGTTTAATTTCATTTTCATTTAATAAACCCCATTGAAATTGATCTAATAAATGAACAAATAATGACGTATAAGTAACCATTATATCTTCTCTAGCTAAACCTTCTGCAACTAATAAATATTGAGGTTTATATATTTTTTTATCTCTAACTCCATAATTTTTCCATAATTCATTAGGAAGTACACCATATCTTTTTAACCTTCTGAAAATATCATGTTGTTTTTCTGGGCACAAGCCAGATTGCTTTTTGAGTGCTTTCTTTACAGCTAAAGTTACTACTTTACCAATCAATTCACCCATTTTAGCATGTTTTCCAGCACCTTCTAAATATAAAGTACTTTCTGTATTTGCAACAACAATTGTCTGATCAGTTCCTGATCCTGTAGCTATTCCTGTAGAATAGTTACTTCCTGCAATTAATTCTTGAATAGCAGCAGTTTTTGCTTCTGTACATGTAACTAACGCTCTCGCTAAAGTACCAGCCGGCATATCACAATCTAAAATAAGTATTATGTTAATAGTTCCAAACTTATCTGGTTTTTCTACAGGCTTGTAATAATCAGCAGGATCTCCTACTCTACCACCATTAGTTTCAATACCTCCTGTAACAATAGCGGTAACTGTTAATTCTTTAAATTTCATACTTTCAATTACAGCATTTTCCATACTAGCAGCAGTCCCCATGCCTGTTACTTTACATGGATTTATAGCTAATCGTTGAGATATTAATTTCATATGCTCTGTATAAGTATCTGCCAATACTTCACACGGCATTCCTGACCCTTGTTTAGCATCATAATTGTATACTGCTTCATAATCTTCATGATAACCACCGTTGTATACAGATGTACTTAAAACTTTTCTCTTCCCATTGAAATATACAACTATACTTTTATCATAAAAATAAACCTCATCACCAGTAGACAATATACATAGCTTTTCTGACATAATCAACCTCCATGCATTTTTATATCAAATATAAAGCATATACCTAATATATAGTCAATATTGCATATATAAAAGAAATATTAATATACTTTAAAAAAGTTCAGGATAAGCTTTTTTCGCCAATTCTTCTACTGCATCAACAACATACTGTGACGTACTATACAAATTATTATCTTTTATCCTGATTACCTTATTATTTTTCACAGCTTTAATATCCTTATACAAGGGATTATTTATTATATCATTACGAAAAACTTCCGGATTCCCCTGTTTACTATAATCCCAACTTGGTGTAATTATAATATCTGGATTCAGTTCTAACATTTTTTCCTGCGAAAGCCTATTTTGAAAAGGTATATCTATATCCGCAAGGCAATTTTTTAAACCAGCATAATAACATACATCACTAAAAGTTCCCTTCATTCCTATCGGACCATTAAAAGACAACATGATAACATTTAATTTTTCATTTTCATGTATTGCTGTATTAACTGTTTGACGAACTTTTTCTAATCTTTGCTTTAAGTTTTCCGCCATTTGTTCAGCTTTTTTATTTTCTCCGGTAACTTCTCCCAGTGATTTGATGAAAAGAAAAATTTCGGCCATATTTGATGGTGTTTTATATACATAAACCTTTAGACCAGAACTGCGTAATGCATTAATAGTATTATTGTCATAGTCAGGTACAATAACCAAATCTGGTTGATATATCAAAATACCTTCAATATTATTTCCATATACTCTCCCCTTTATATTTTTAGCTTTATCTGCAGCACTGCAAATACCATAGTCATCAGATAAAGCTGATAAAGCCACTAGCCTTTTATTATCTACAAGATCCAACAAAATTTCATCTGCTGAAACATTCAAGCTTATAATTCTCTGTGGCTTCTGTGAAAACAATAACTCTGTTCCAGTACTGTCAGTAACCTTATACAATATCATGCCTTGTTTATCTAGTTCTGTCTGAATCGGACCACACGCAGTTACCATACAGCTGCAAATTAACATTATCACAAGTATTAATTTTTTCATAATTATTTTACCTGTTGTATTTGTTGACTAACTTTAATATACATATCATCTAAATCTGTATACGATAACTCATGAACTATATATCTTGGTTCAATACAAGCTAAAATTTTCTGTACTGCTCTGGTAGAAAAAGGCTTGTGCTGATCTATAGATGTTACATGCTGCCATATTCGCTGATTATCACACTTCCTAGGCACAATACGTGTAAATGATTTCTGATATTGCCCTGATAATGAACAGTTCAAATGTACTCCTTTAATTAATTCTGCCTGGTTTCCTAATCTATCTATAACATTACAAACATACTCTGCCGCATCATTCTCACTATTCAAATTTATATTGGTATTCATTAAATGACCTGTATCAAGCATGATTCCAACATTTTTATGCTCAATTCTATTAAAAAAATATTTTACATTGCGTGCATCGGTTAATCTTAATCCTGGCCACCATAAGTTTTCAAATAATACTATAACGTTCTCTGGTATTTCATCTGCAACAGCATTAAAAACATCACTTGCAGCACACAAGACTTCTCTATCACTGTAGTTAAATTGATATGTAAAAATTTCTTTATTATTTGCTTCAGCAACATGCCAGACAAGATATTCTGGGTTAGCCTGCAAAGCATTGCAAATGTTCCGTCTAATAACAGACAACCATTCTTCTCTATTCATAGCTTGTCCATAATATTCAGCACGCTGTTTTGCACTCGAAAAATGGCGTTTAATTTTCTTAGTCTTTTTCAACCAAAAATCCATCCAATATGGCCAATAACGAAGATGCACACCAACAGTTTGCTGAATATATCTCACACTATCTCTTTCAGTTTTATAAATATATTGTTCAATACCATCTAATCCTAAATTAAGTATATATTCATCTAAAGTTTTATTTGATACTTTCAAAAAATTTTCATAATAATCGATATTACAATAATTTATGAGATGTTTAATCATTGGACTTTCCTCAATAAATTTAAGTCTACCAAAACTTTAAGTTTTATAGGTTTTGGTAGACTCAACTAATAAATATATTAAAAACTGTATTCTACTCCTAATAAGAAGCTTCTTCCAGGCATTGCATAAATATTTTCAATATTACCACCTTCATTGCCCCAATCGACAGATTCTTCATAATAAGTATCAAAAATATTATTTGCTGTTGCGAATACTTTGATATTTCCTGTTGGTTTATAATTTGCAGACAGATTTACAATCCAATATCTATCTTTTGTCCATGGTAAATCATTTCCACCATAACATCATCCACCATCACGATCTAACATTGCCTTAGCTTCTAATCCCGCATTCCATTTATCTTTACTATAATTAATTCCAATATTTAGTTCATGACGTGGTAAATAACCTAATTTAAGATTATCACTATCTGAGTCTGAGTTATGATGTAAATATTGATAACCAATATAGCTGTTCCAGTTTTTGTTTATCTGTTTACTGAATTGAATATCAAAGCCTACTGTTTTACTGTCATCAATATTTTGATATGTGCTACCTGTAGTAAGTATTATTTCTTCACCGTCTCTATAAAAAGCATGTATAGCCATCTGTGAACTTTCATCAAAAATATGATTATAACCTAAGCTATAATTTCTGCCTTTTGCCGGATTTAATGAGTCTTTTGAGTCACTATTGCTAATTTGTACGGGATCAGGAACAACAAAGTAATCATGATATCCAATATAAGCGTTGTGTTTATCATCAAATTTATGACTTAAAGTAAAACTCTTAGACCAATTTCCGTCTATGCTTTTAGAAGTGCCAGGAATAATATTTTGATAATCGTCAGATACACTGTCAGGAGATTTTAAAGATGCTTTATCATAACGTATTCCACTAGTAAAGTCCCATTTATTATCAATTTGCCAATTGTGCTGTAAATAATAGGAATCACTTTCGATATTACCAGCATCCCAGTTAATATTATCAATTTCTTTTTCCATATAGGAGCCATATCCAGGTACCCATTCAGTCCACTTGAATCCTTTTTTTGTTCCTAATTCTACTTTATTATGTTCATATCCAACAATGATATTATTATAGTCATTAAATTTTTTGTTCATTTGATTACTTATAGAAGTAAGTTTATAATATGTACCATTGTCAATACCTTTAGTGTAACTATTCCAATTGTAATCATAATTATCTTTTCTATAGTTTAATTCATATTTTCCTTTACGGAAAATAAATTTATGGCTATGTCACAACAAACAGTTGATAAATAGCCATTTTTATAGGGGAGTATCAG
>ERZ773192.413-NODE-413-length-54786-cov-12.550712_pt1 | contig 54786 bp, 60 predicted proteins | sample MGYA00581010_ERZ773192 | MGnify/ENA primary metagenome ERZ773192 (study PRJEB29015, sample SAMEA2737741) | human gut metagenome | biome: human gut; feature: human-associated habitat; material: faeces | place: China | collected 2012 ...
AGAATAGTGAAAATTTGGATGATTTTTGACTCTTGATAAGAAATCAAGCAAAAACGTTACGAGTTTTAATAAAAATGCTAAAAGTCGTATAATAATGCGGATGTTCTTGGTTAATGGCAACATAAAGGCAGCCTTCCCGCATTATTAATAAGAATGGTGCAGTTTATTAACATTTTTTATTAACATTTTTGGATAAAGTGTTAAGTGGTGCACTTTATTAACATTTTTTGCTAACATTTTTAATAAAATATTTAAAGATAATAAAAGCGTTAATAAACATAGGACAAAAGTTAAAAACAGTATTTGGACTATTTTTATATAAAGGTGAAAGGAGATTATTTATATGAAAATAGAAAAAAATTCAAGACAAATGCCTAGTGATAAGCATTATTTATCTAGTAGAACCTATTCAGACAGAATGTATGGTTATTTGCAATCTATTTCTGTAACTTTCCCAGATATGGAGGCTAGATTTGTAAAAAAAGAAGATTGTAAATTTGTTAATCTTGCAGAAGGATTAGGGATAACAAGACAAACTGCATCAAAAAATTTTCATAATTTATTAGATAGCGGTCTTATTATTTATAATGAAGAAGTAAAAATGTATGAATTAGTTGTATTAGATAGTAATATTGCTACTCTATTGCCTATTAACACTGTTAGGGTTTTAGTTAATACATTAAAAGAAAGAAGTTTATCTGTATTAGCAATTTTAATTAAGATATGGTATAAAAACGAAGAAAAATCTGGACCTTTTTCTTTAAGCTATATTAAGGCTATTTTAGGTTTAAGTACTAAAAATAAAGGAGCTAGTAATCAAACTATATTAGATATACTTTTTGTTTTAAAAAAATTAGATTTAATTGAATACCATGCTCAAATGGAAGGTAATAAAACTAAATATTATTTAGATAATGTTAATAATACTTTAAATTTTAATGAAGAAGAAGTTAAAACAAAAATTATTTAAGAAAATTGTTAATAAAGTGTACCAAAAAATTTTAAATAAATGTTAAAAAAGTGTACCAACTTTGCTTAAATGATTGTTAATAAAGTGTACCAAGTTTAATTAAAAATGTTAATGAAGTGTTACCCTTAATAATAGTAATAGATTTTTTGAAGAATAGAGGTTATTAAAAAATAGTATAAACGGTTAATTTCAAATCTTAGCTTCGCTTCGCTTAGCTGATTTGAAATTAACCTTATGAGAATTTTGGGCTTAATGGCGGAAGGAAGATAAGATTATGAATAAAAAACATAGAATAGTTTATAGAATGGATTATGCTTTAATTTTACAAGAAAAAGGTCACAAAGTTGCGGGAGTGATGCCAAATCCGCAAAAGCCGGAGTATAATACATGGATTTTTGAATGTGATGATACTTTAGAAGATGATTTAAAGTTATTAATAAAGCAAAAAAGGAGATAAAAATATGAATAAAAAAGAAAGTTTAGTTAAAAATTTGCGAAAAAGTCAAATGGAAGCAACTGCCGCAGAGCAAGAAGCTAGGAGACAGAAAAAAGAATTGCAAATGAAATTGGAAAAAATTTTGGAAGATTTAGATAAAGTAGCAGGGGGTAGTGATGAAAAGGAAACTACAAAAAATTGATTTGGACCAAATGGAACAGCAAGTTTTTAAATGGAAATGTGATAAAGGTATAGTTTTTGTTAATGGAGTATTGGTAAGAGAGATATTTATAAGAGAAAATAGTAAAACAATTTGGGAGAAAAGGAAGAATAAAAGAGTGAGAGGGTTGAGAAGAGCGATAGAAATTTATGAAGATAGTAGATGTCAGGAGTAAAAGAGTTTTTAAGTAACATAATAATAGGATAAAGTTGGATAGAGATAAGATAAAATTAATTAAAAAATGCATTAAATTAAATAAAAGTAAGTAAGATTATATAAAATTGAACAAGATTAAATAAAGACTAAGTGAAGTAAGTAAAAATTAAGGCTATATAAAATTATATAAGATTAACTAAAGATATATAAAATTGAATGAAAATGTGTAAAATCATATAGAATTGAGTGAAAATTGAGTGAAGGTGGTGGCACGGGACCCGACCTATATCATATTCATCTTCTTTCGTTACCGCTATCCTCATCGTCATCCGCATATATAAACATAAAAAAAAGAACTCTATTTCTAGAGTTCTTAATTCTTTAGCTCTTGATATAATAAATTATATTTTGTAATCTATTAATCATTTAAGTGCTTTAAGAAGTCATTGATTACCGCATCAATATCTTCAGGTTCATTATTTTCATTTCTTCTTCTTACTCTTGGTTTTTCAGCAGAAGCAAATCCAACCTTTGGAATAAAATCGCCTGATGCTCTTTCTTCTTTCATAGCTTCAACAAAACATTTAGTCATAGTATCCATCATAGGGTCTTTCGCAAAGTCATTTCTTTCCGCTTCAGTAATAACACCTTCTCTTACCAAAATGTTTTCAAGAGATGTCATCATATCACAAATGTCTTTCTTATTCTCTGCATGTCTATTGTTATTGTCACGTGCGGCAATCTGTTCATCAATAACTGCCATAATTTCTGCTCTTGTTGCACCTTCTGCTATCATAGTTGAAATATCTTTTACCATTTTTATTACCTCTTATTTCTTTCTTTATCTTATATATATATTATACTAAAAATTTTTATAAAATTCAATTAGGAAGAGTGGACTGAATTTTGTTATATTATTGTGCTATTGATTTGGCGGAAAATGTTAGAATATAGATTTTATGAATAAGACTTAGAGTAAGCAAAAGTGCTAAAATTTTTTAGGCTTAAATTGTTAGGTTGCATTCTTGAAAAAATAAACACTGAAAAATGGAGTGAGAGAAAAAGTTTTTGCTATATTATTCTATTGATAAATGGGCAGGAAATGTTAGAAGTATAGGTTTATGGAAAAGACATTAGAAATATTATAACAAGGCGGAGAAAGGCAGCGGGAATATTTTAGTCTTTTTTTATTATTATATCATAAATTTTTATAAAAATCAAATTAAAAATAGGGGGTTCAAAACACTCAGAATTGGCGGCCATATGCGGAGATGCTGGTAAAGAATTTCGGGACGCGGCAGAAAAAAATATACAAGTTCAAACACTCAGAAAAATTCGCCATATAGAGTATGGGACTGGGACTCGGAGCCTGTCGCTCGCTCAGGCTCCGACAATTATAGCACATTTATTACTATTTGTCAATAGTAATTTTTCACAAAAAAAATGCACAAAAACTGTATTTTTTCAACAATTTTTGTGCATTTTTACTCATTTTTTTATATTTTTTAAACAATTTGGGCAAAAAGGGGGAAGTAGGTTGCCCCTTTTTCGCCCTTTTATACTACTTTTCAGTGATTTCTACACCTTTTACAGCGAAAAATGACTTTTTCTTAATGATTTTCTTCTGGATTCGCTCATTTTCATACATTTTCTTGCAAAGAGCAGATAATTTCTGATTTGAGTAAGTATTTAATTCATCAGTTTTCATCATTTCTGAAATTGTCATTCCGACACCAGCATTTTCAAGAACTGAATAGATAGTTTCCATAATTTTTTCATTTTCAATCTGTGTCTTTGTAGGCTTACCTGAACCACTTCTCTTATTATTTAAGAGTTCAATTTCGTGTTCGCAAAAGTGGCAAACATCTTCTTCAGTTACTACATAAGGCTCGCCGTCTGTTACTGGGAATGTAACCTTTTCTCCATTCATCATTTTAATAATTGCGTTGAACATTTCTCTCTTTGTGATTTTCATAAATAACACCTCTTTCTTTCTTTACTTTACATAGTAATTATAACATTTATTTTTAATTTTGTCAAGACTTTTTTTTATTTTTTAATTTTATATTTGAGTGCCTTGACTTTCACTCCTTATATAAGTATTATATTACTTTTTAGCCTTTTTGTCAAGTATTTTTTTTCTTTCTTTTTCATACTTGCGATGATAGGCTAAAACATCGTGTTTCCAATGAGTTTCTTTAGTCCACATAACATTCTCCTTTCTTTGGCGATAGACCTTTACAAGAACCCAAATCTTTATCAAGCCCTTGTAAAGAACTCTATCTCTTATTTATGTATATAGTATAGCATAATATTTTAATAATTACAATTAGTAAAGTTTCACAATTTTGGGAAAAAATTTTTGTGCAAAATTACTATTGACATTGGAGTGAAAAAGTGGTATAATAAAATATTACCCAAATACGCAGCGTTTCAACCGGAAACGCTGCGATGAGTCCTGTCAAGGTCACATATTGTATGTGACCTAGGCGACCTATAGTATGTGACATGTCACATATTGCAGTATGTAACTTTGCGTGTAACATATCACATATTATAATATGTAACATACTGTGTGATATATCACATATTGTATTTAGGTAAAAGTCACTAATACCGGCTCCCCCGCACTTATACAATATGTAACATTGAAAAAAAATAAAAAATGCAAGTAGTATTGAATACTACTTGCACTCGTTGTCATTACTTCTTTTTACGATGTTTGATTAATTTAATTGTGTAATCATTACCACCTTTTGTAAAATGTAATTCAACTTCATTCTTGCGTTCCACATTGTTACTAATTGTTTGTAATGTTGGAACTATTAAATTTAAAATTTCAAGTTTTTCTGTATCAACTTTACGTTCCCTTTCGGTAGGTTTGCGTTTTTTTGTTAAGTCTTTTTCATACCTGCGTTTTAAGGCTTTAGCCTTATTTTCCATTTCTGCCATTTCTTCATTACAATAGTCTGAATTATCTTCTTCCCATAATTGAGTGGCTTCTTCCAATGTTAAAGAATGACGTTCCATTAAACCCTTAATTTCTTTGGCTTTTTCTTCTGCCTTAGTCATTTTTTATCAACTCCTCTTTTTAAGATTTTAAAGGGATAACCTTTTGGCTATCCCCATAGCCTTTAGGCAATTTTGAAATATGAAACTTTTTTCACTTTTGTATTGACTACCTTATGTTCGTCTACTAACTGATGACATAAAACTGAAAGTTTCTGATTTGAGTATTCAGTCAAACCGTCCATTTTAGCAAGTTCTGTAATGGTTACAGGTTCGTCAATTTTCTCAAAAGCAATCAAGATTTTTTCTTTGATTTTTTCATTTTCAATCTGCGTTTTTGTAGGCTTTGAATTGCTACGTTTCTTGTTAAGCAACTCAATTTCTCTTTCAATGAAAGCCTTAAATTCTTCATAATTCTCAATACTGTCTTTGTGATTTTCAAGCACTCCTAAAAGTCCGTTAAAATAATCTCTCTTTGTCATTTTTTTGTTTGTCATAATACATTACCTCTTTTCTTAATTTTTTTATTTGGTGGGTTGCAACTCCATTCCCTTGACACTATCTATTATAGCACTTTGAAATGGAATTGCAACCCTTTTTATTAAATTTTTTTATTTTTTTTAAAAGTTTGCATTTTCAAGTTTTTCAAGTTCTTTCATAATCTTCTTCCAATATGCACCACCTTTTTCAAAACCGTTATTATTTTCAATGTAGTTTAATAACAATTCGTGTAATGGTTCAATGTATTTCTGTTTAGTACCTATTGCATAATCTACAGTTGAACCTAAATCCCTAAACGGAAACGCATACAATGTAGGCTCAATTTTGCCCTTTTTCAAGGCTTTTGTTAAAATCTGGCTTTCAATTAGTGCGTCCGATAAAGCAGTGTGGTCCTCGATAAAATCATAATTGTTCATTAAATATTGAAATGATGTTTCGGCTGATGATTTGAAAAATACCACACTGTTTGTTACATAGCCTCTATCAAGACAAAAGTTTCTGTATTTATTAATGTTTATTAAACGTTCACAAGCAATACACCATAAGTCTGCTATAGGGTACTGTACACCCCTTAATTCAAAATATGGGTTTAGATATTCTTCATTTTTAGCATTGTTACAATTATTAAGAATATCTTCACAACTCTTTTTCTGTCTATCTTCCCATTTCTGATAGTCACTTGAATATAAAGCCTTGATATAACGTTCAGTAAATGGTATTGCCTTTTTAAAATCAAAACACGCATTGTAGGCAGTTGAAATATCAACTTTTTCAAGGTCTGCAATGAATAACTTCATAATGTTATTCCAGCAATCAACTTTAATCTCGCCTTTTTTCAACAGTTCCATATAAATAGGTCTTTTATCTCTGTAATAAGCAGTATTGAAAATATTAGGAACAAAGAACGTTTCCTGAACTAAAAAGTTTTCTGTTTTTACGATATTGCCTTGTCTGTCGGTAATGCTCCAACCAATGTCATATACCAAAGGTTTAGCAATCGCAATTTTTTGTTTTTGATTAGCATTTTTGCAAATCTGATTTGCAAATGGAATTGTTGCCGTTTCGGTGTCTACTGTTAAATAAAATTTTTTGTTCATTTTGTTACCTCTCTTTATTAAATTATAAATGTACGTTGCCAAAAGTGGAGTTGCAATCCCTTGTGCCTCTTGACAATATTAATATTATCATATCTTACAAGGAATTGCAAGCACTTTTTCAATTTTTTTAAAATTTTTTATTAATTTCTGTAATATTGTATTTTACTTTGTATTCTTTCAATATGTTTTCAATAATAGAGCTATCCTTTTGATTTTCACTAAAAACATCAATATTGTAATAAGTCTGTTTTTTGTACTGAACGGGGTTCATTACATAAGAAATACTAAATTTCTCTAATTTTTCTACTAATGTACTATCTTTTGTAGTAACGGATATTTTCCATAAACAATCTTTTTTTGTTCTTTCTAATAACCACATTGAAACATACACGCCTATTATATTTGTTATAATAGTCACTGTAACGGTAGTTATTAAGTCTAAACTCGCCAACTGTTTTACTACAATAGCATAAAAGCCATAAGCTATTGCATTAATAATAGTTGCCACACCTTTTGACGCTTTAACTGTTAAAATGGTTTTTAATGTAGATAACATTACATTGATTAAACTACAAATAAAAAAAATAATAGTTGCGATTTGAATTGTCATATTACAATTACCTCTCTTTCATATAAAATTTTAAATGTGCAACGTGCTTTCCTTAAGCACAATATAAATAATAATTCTATTTGAAAAATTTTTCAACCCCTAGAAATAATTTTGTTACATTTTTACAAAATTTTTTATTTATTTTTGTGTAAAATAGAGAAATTTTCAGCAATGTTACGAAAATGCGGGAGTCCGTTCAAAGATTTTTGTGCAAGTTTCACAAAAATAAAATTCAGCATTTTGCACAAAATTTTATCCAGAAAATTCGGGATTTTTGTACAATTTTACTATTGACAAACACTTCAAAAAATGTTATAATGAAATGGGGTGCCCTGCGAAAACGGGTAGGGTCGACTAACTTCGGTTAGCCTCAACTAACCGCACGTATGTTCGGACATTAAAAAACATCAATCAATTTGATGTTTTTTATGGGATAAAATAAGTCAAGGTTCTTGATGTTTTTTAATCAGTTTAAAACCCGAACGTATGTTCGGCTTGACAACTCGGCTCGTCTCAACCATCGACGAGCCGACAAATATCTGAAATATATAAGTTTATAAAACCCCCATTTCATTATAGCACAACCGCCGCACTTTGTCAAGTAGTAATTTTGCACAAAAAAGCAAGTCACATTTTGTGCAACTTGCCTATTGACTTTTGATTATTCTCTATTTAACCTTTTTACAGCTCTAGTCACTGCATCTAATTGAGAGGTTAAACTCGACACTCTATTTTTAACCCATTCAAAACATTCTGCTTTTGCTACATCAGTTTCCATTTCTTCCCACGCAATCTCAAATGATTCCATATCCCTTAATGTGACTAAATATACCTTTTTACGAATAGGCTCATCAAGATAAATTTTATAATAATCTTGTGAATTTAGTCCTACAAATGTACCTAATCTGCCATTACTTTTTAAATGCTTATCTACTATTTTTACTCTTGTACCTTTTTTTAACATATTATCACCCCTCTATCTTTGTACTGATATAATTTGGAATTTACCATATATTATATTAATTGGTTTTTCATAATCTTTCTTTTGTAATGTAAAAGTTTCGCCAGTTTCAATATTAAAAATTTGAGATTCTCCATCTGCAATCATATAGATTTTTGTTGGTTCATCTTTAAAAACAAAAGTATCTCCATCAGTTAAGCCTTCTCCGTGGATTGTCAAATCTTCATTATTTTCTAATATACTCTTAAAATTTACTTCCATATTATTTTACCTCTCTTTCATTTATTTCAAAGGGTGCTTGTAGCACCCTTTATTTTTATTTATATTTGATAATCTTCTTCAATCATTTCATCAAGTAACTTTACATATTCAGAAGTTACTACTTTATCTGTTGAGATGATACGTGCAAACACCTGGAGTGTTTCTTTATAAAGTTTATTATTTGTGGTGATTTCTTTAAAACACTCTGGAGTTTCGCCATCTGGGATTACAGATAACCAAGCGTTTAAGCCAAAGTCATCAGCATATCCTACTACTACATCGTTCATTAATTTTAATCTTTTTTCTCTGTTCATATTTGTTTACCTCTTTCCTTTATCTTATGTATATATTATATCACGCACGTAGAATAGTGCAATGATATTTTTTAATCTCTTTTAAGAAAATTCTTGATTATTTTTAACCTCTTTTTCGGGATTAAAAAAGGTCAAGTAAATTGATTCATTTTAAGATAAAAACGTTTCAAGCGTCACTCTGATGCACAACTCGGCTCGTGGACAGAAATAAGGTGCAATGTCCACGAGCCGACCAATTAAAAAAAAGACAGATTGCTTTTTGCATACCTCTCTTTTTTTAATATAATTATTATAACATAGGGGAGGGGTTTTTGTCAACCCCTCAACAACATATTTTTTACTTTTGTATCTAAATTATCATTTATAAAATCACAATATTCTTTGGCAGTGAGTAGCTTCTTAAGAATATCTAGACTTATATCTTCACATTCTTCATACTCAATTTTAAACTCTATAGGAACAAAATTCTTTTCTGTAATTTTAAAATAAGAACGTTCCATTAATGAATATTTAGGTGCGTGATAAATATTAATATAAGGCTTATTTCTAAATAAAGTATAATCAATTTCTGCATTGTAAATTTCATCTGTTTCTACATATCTTAATGTGTCTTTAAAATTGTCATACTGTATTATTTTAACTGTAATTTCTTTTTCCTCTTGATAGGATAAGTGTTTAAAAATTGAAGTTCTATGCCACTCTTTTTCTCCTATTGCTCTTACATAAGTTTGTCTGTCAAATACTTTTCTCATATTATTTACTTCCTTTCCTTTATCTTATGTATATATTATACATCAAAACTAAATAATTGTCAATAGTTTTTTATAAAAAAGATAGCAGAAACTTAAGGTAAAAAGGAAAGGGTGTTTCTGCTATCGGGATTTGTCTATTTTATTTATTTATGTATAAATCATAATTTTTTCTATTTTTCCATAAGGCTTTGAATATCTGCCAAAGTCCTACGTATAAATCGTGTGTATCGAGGTCTACCATATTATATTTTTTATTTCTTGTAACTAAAGTAAATCTTTTTTTCATTTATATATCCTCTCTTTCTGTTGATACATATATTATATCATATAAAGGGGGCTGTGTCAACTGTTTATTTTAGGAAACCTTATTTCTTCTTTATTTCTGAATTTTCATTTAAAAAACCTTGCTTTATGGGTGCTATGGAGTGAACCGAGCCACCAACGACCATTTTCGGTAGCTCCCTAATTACTTTAGGAATGTTTGCAAAGCCTTAAAACATAAATCAGCATTTTCTTGTGATTTAATATCTTCATCTTCTGCAAAACCTTTCATTGCGGCGGTGAGTAATTCTTTGACGGAAACAAATTCGCCAATGAGTGCCATCGCCGCAATTTCATTAAGATTTTGTGACATTGGTTTACTCCTTTCATATATTTTATTGTCTTTAGTTTTTCATACTCTTGATATATATAATAAAATTACATATTCATTATTTTATCTATGATTTCTTCATTAGTTTCGCCATTTTTAACCATTTCAATTTCTTCTTCTGTAAAGATACCAGCTTTTTCTAATGAGCCAACTAATGCTTTAGTAATATCATCAAGACTTTCTTCTGGTTGCAAATCAAAAATTTGGCATAATGCACCAACTGTCTTAATTGCAACCTCATTGTCAACATTTGTCATATTTGCTACTACATCTATTGCTGTGCTATACTGTAAATAATTCATTTTATTCATATCTAATACCTCTTTCTTTATCTTATACATATATTATATAATAATTTTTTTATTTTGTCAACCCTATACGGCATTTCCTTTACTTATTTTTCAATGCCGTATAGGGATATTTATCATTCTAATATTCAGATTCTAAAAGCCTATAAAGTGCTTTTATAATATCACTTTTTGCGTTGATGGTCGCACCTAAATGCCAACCTTTTAAGACTTTCTCATTATCATCAACTAAAATCTGAAACCCACCTAATTTTCTAGTGCAATCGGCTTTTGTTGTGCCATACTGTACTAAATGAACTTCATCATAAGGAAAACCCCTTGTTATTAGCCAATCTTTTTTTGCTTTTCTGACTTTACTTTTGTATTCTTTTGAACTATCTTTTGATAACCAACTTGTTACAACTATTCTATAGCCAACTTTTTTCAAAGCCATTAAAACTTTATATAATTCACGCATATCAACCAAAGGTTTACAACCTGAATATGGCGTTTCATCTTCATCCCTTAATGCTTTTAACCAATTTGGATAACCATATAAGTCTGCTATTGTACCGTCCATATCAAAAACTATAACTTTCATATTAAAACCTCTTTTCTACCTACCCCTTTTTCAAGGGGTAGGATTTTATTTTATAACCAATTTTCAATATTTTCGCCCATTTTTCTTAAAGTTTCAAATAATTCTTCTTTAAAAAAGTCATCAGTTGCAAGTCCCTTATTAATAATCTCTATAAGTTTTTCGCATATATCTGTATTATTGACTATTGTTTCAAAATCTTTAGCCATACCAAACACTTCAAGCCAAGCGTCATATATATTATCATTTGCACTGACTGCGATTACACAACTTATTTTTTCTATTTTTTCAACTGTAATTATTCTCATATTAAACCTCCTACCCAGCCCCATATAGAGGCTAGGATTTTATCTTTATTTTATTATTTTGCTACCCATACATATTCATCATTTTCTTCAATGTCTTCAATTTCACTACTACTAACAGTGAGGGTTGAAATATTTCTGTTAGGTATTGGTTCATTTAATGAACAAATAGGTTCAAATCCCATATGTTCTATTTCTCCATCATCAACTTCTTCCCACACCTTTCTCTGATAACATAAGAAACACTTATCGGGTTCGTCAATATGCTCGCCTATTATCTCAAGGCAGACTATCTCCCTGTAATATGGATTGTTTTTTTCAATTGAATATTTTTTGTTCATAACGTTTTACCTTCCCACCCCCTAGTGGGGTGTTCCTTTCTTTATCTTATGTATACATTATACACCCTACGGTGTATAATTGCAAGAGGGAATATTGCACAAAATTTACATTGAATTTTTGTACAATTTGCACAAAAATAAATAAAAACATTTCAAATTAAAATATATCAAGGAACTTGATATATTTTACTGATTAAAAAACATCAATTAAAATACATCAACCAACTTGATTTATTTTATGGGATAAAAAACATCAATCAACTTGATGTATTTTAATCAGTTTAAAACCCGAACGTATGTTCGGTTGGACTGGACGGACCGTGGACAAAAATAAGGTCCAATGTCCACGGTCCGGCTTAATAAAACAAGAGTTTCAAACAACTAATTTGAGTTAGTCTATACTAACTCTGGTTAGTTGCACCTAACCTGAGTTTCAAACACTTAACTGCGGTTAGCCTATACTAACCTGAGTTTCAAACAATCAATCAAAGTTAGCCTATAGTAACTAAGGTTTGACACTTCTAACTTTAGTTAGTCTAGACTAACCACAGTTAGATACTACTAATTAAAATTAAACTAAACTAACTGAAGTTAGATAACATTAATAGCAGTTAGTCAAGACTAACTTCTGTTAGTCACAACAAAAAGTTAAAAAGGGTTTCCCCTTTTTAACAATATATTAATTTCATTGTTCGCCATTGTAAAATGCTTATTTGATTTTTTTCTCTTCCTAATTGTAAAGCGTCTTTTTTTGTGGTTACTCTGTGGCTTTTATCTATGTAATAGATACCATTTTCAAACCATACACCACAATTCCCGCCGTATGCCCTAACGGCTTGTATAGCCTCTTGAGGGCTTGTCGTTTCTATTCCCTCTGTTGCTACCTGATAGCCTGATTTATAAGTGATACACTTGCCACCTTTTAATGTCAATCCATCATTATTTTGTAACTTTTTAATTGTTCTAATATTAATCATATTATTAGCCTCCTATATCTCTCTATCTATATATAATTATATAGTATAATAGTCGAATAGTCAAGCACTTTTTAATTTTGGGATAAAATTATTTAATTGAAAAAATTTCAATTTTTTCTCTTGACAACTTGACACATATATGATATAATTTTTCGGCTCCGAACGTACGTTCGGGTAGACCGAACGTACAAAAATAAAAAGTGGCATTTATGCCACTTTAGATATTAGCCAGCAAACAAAAAAATTATTTTTTTCGTATGCTTTCCAGTACTTAATCACTGTTTTATTTTCAAGTCCTAAGTTAGTAATTAATTTATTACCTATTTCAAAATATTTTTGTTTCATTTTAAACACCTCTTTTTTTATTGTGTGGGGGCTTTTCAGCCCCCTCTTTTTTATAAGTCTTTTTCTTTTTCTTTAAATTCTTTTGTTAATTTATAAATAAAATCAAAATCAATATTATTTTTGCGTATTTCTACTTTTTTATTTTCTATTGAGTTTTCTAAAATTATTAAATAAGAATCTATAAAAGTAGCAATTATGATGCCGGTATAATTTCCAATTGATTTACTACAGTACCAACCAATAAAGCACTCAACACTATCACTTTTATATTGTGGATATGTTGCTTGTAACTGTTCCATTATTTCTTCAACTCTCTTAACTCTCTCTTTAAAACTCATCATTTTACCTTACCTATCAGCGACCCCTTGGTCGCTCCCTTTCTTTATCTTATGTAAACATTATACAGCTTTTTTTTAACTTTGTCTATAGTTTTTATAAAAGTTTTTTAATTATAGCAACTTGCACAAAAACAAATAAAGTTTACAGCAAAATTTTTGTTACTATTTACTATTGACTTTTAGAATCAATAGTAAATAGTAACAAAAATACAATATCTTTTTTGTGCAATTTTTCTCAGGATTTTTTCAAAAAAAGTCTTGACAAACTTTTTGAAATATGATATACTTGAATGGGGTGCCCTTGCGAATTCGGGGTGAACACCTGTTCGAACGATGTTCGCCTTCTTTTAAAATAATAAAAAAGGGGGGTTGCCCCCTTTTTTGTATTACTTAAGATTATTTTCTTTTATGATGTTTTCACATCTAGCCTTTAGGCTTTCGAATGTGTCACCTTTTTTATAGTAGTCTAAATTCCAATAACCTATATGAATAAGATAAGCTTCATTTTTTGCTTCTAAACAAGCCTCAATTGCTTTATCTAAACTCTTGTATTCAATTCCATTATTTCCAAATTCCTCTGTATCTTGTACAAAAAATCTCATTTTACTTTACCCTCAGCACCTTTGGTACTGTCCTTTCCTTTACTTTATACTTAGATTATACACCCTTTTTTTGGTTTTGTCTATAGTGTTTGATAATTTTAGCAATTTGCACAAAATGTTAGAATTAAAACAAAAAAATTTTGTTACTATTTACTATTGACTTTTAAAATCAATAGTAAAATTGCACAAAAATACAAAGTAAATTTTGTATATTTTTTTGGGAATTTTTTTAAATAAAACTATTGACAGATTCTTGAAAATATGTTATACTTAAGTGGGATGCCCCTAAAAACGGGGCAAACACCTGTTTGGTCGGTGTCCACTTTAAATCTAGAAAAAGAAAAAGGCGTTTTCGCCTTTTTACAACTCCTCAAGATAATATCTTTCAAAGTCTTTAGCTTTACAATCAAAATGTCTATGTACAAAAGTTTTATTAGTTTCTGTATCTCTAAAATAAGAGTTACATACCTTTATTTTAAAACTTTCATATATACAACTATCTATGGAGTTAGGCATTTCTATACCCTCATAATCTTCTCCATTAACCATTCCAATATAATAAGTTACTTCTTCAACGCTCATATCTGTAAATTTTAACATCTTTAAATACCTTTACTACCTTAGTAGTCCTTTCTCTTAACTTAATTATAGTATACTATTATTGTTATATTTTGTCAAGTATTTTTCCTTGATTATTTTTAATTAGTTTCCGGTACTTTTCTTGATGTTTTTTAACCAGTTTTATTTCAGGATTTTTAAAATTTTTTTAAAAAATTTTAAAAAAAGTCTTGACAGCACCACATACTGTGTGGTATAATATTTCGGACCCGAACGAACGTTCGGGTTGATTATTTTATTTTTCTACCTAACACATCAAAATTATCATAGTATCTGTAAAGACTTTTTACTTTATGAATAGGAGTTTGTGAACCGTCATAAGCAACCCAAACGCATTTTAACTTTGCCCCACACCTCTCTATTTCTTCTTTAATAACTTGTGCAGTCTTACCACTGAAATAGCTATCATCAATAAAAACATAATCTTTGTTAGCGTCAATAAAAGGTGATAAGTCTAAAACTTCTTTATTCTTGCGAAGTCCCCCTTGTACGATTATGTCAATCGGAAATCCATAATTGTGTAGACACAGACCAATTTCTCCACTAGCAATGACTTCCGCTTTTTCATTCTTTGCTTTGTAAAATAATTCTTCTAATAATTGTTTATCAAACTTAATCTGCTTGTCTAATTCATCAAAGAATATTTCTCCACCAATAAATTTCTCTAAACAATTATTTACTTTGTCAAAGATTTTATTCATTACTACCCTCTTTCTATTTATAACATAGCCTTACCATTTAGGTAAGGCTTTTATTTTATCATTTTTACTATTTCAATTTTACATTTAGAATTTCATCATCTTTAATTGTGTTATCTGTATGATTAGTATACATTTCAAGCACTACTTCATCGCCTACCTTAAAGCCATCGCCCTCAAAAGCGAATAGATTGCCTTGCTTATCTTTAGTGATAATATTGTCATTTTTACACTCTGTCACTGTTGCTAGTCTGTTGTAATGTGTTTCAATGTAATCAATAGCACCCATTGAACCATACAATACAATAGCAATTAATAAACAAATGCACCCATTAATCACACACTCTTTTCTCTTACTTCTTCTGTTCTGTCTTGTTCTACTCATAACCTTATTACCTCTCTTTCCTTTTTGAGTATACCTTATTTTATCATACATTTTTGAAACTGTCAACTATTATTTTTAGGGTAAACCCTTACTTTTAACTTTGTAAAACCGTTACTCTTTAATGCCCACCAAGTAGTATGTTTTTCTGCACACATTTTAGTAATTGCTCTTTGTTGATATTTATGTTTATTCTCGTTGTACTGTTGCACACTGTCAACCTTTATTAAAGTAGTTACTGGTTTGTATTTGCCTGTTGTACTAAATAGTGTAAATTGTAAAGTTATCATAGTGTTGTCACTCCTCTCTATTCCTTTTCTTTTATTATAATACTTCTTGTGGTTCTTGTCAACGTGATGTAATGTATTGCTCTGTCCTTGAGTCCTTAACCTTAGTCTTAGAACCAAACCTTTAGCTTTGTCAATAGGTAAATTGCACAAAAATAGTCCAAAGTTCCTGATACTTTTTGTGCAAAGTGCTAGAAATTGGTAAAATTGCACTCAAACTGTTTTGTGCAATTTGTACAAATTACACAAGATTGAAACGTTTTTATCTCCACATTTTTGTGCAATTTGCCTATTGACAAACGTATGTTCTTTGTGGGAATTGTGCATATTGCACAAATAAAAACGTTTCAATTCAAAAATTTTTGTGCAATTTTACCTATGGTAAAGACGGCCCGTGGACAGGAACAAGGAACAATGTCCACGGCCCGACGCAATAGCTATATATAGCCTTTGTTCTTTTTTTCTAAATAGTATATATAAATATTATTTATATATACTATAGGAAAATGTTTTTTCCCCGAAACCTTAATGACCTTAATGACCTTGACCTTAATGACCGGATAGAATATTTCTGTTTTAAAGACTTGCAGTAAATAAGGTAATGCATCGTAATTAGTTGTTTATTACACATTTATACCAGTATATTAAAGTTGCTATTAATGTTTTTATGTATAAGTATAATCTACATTCTCTAGTGCCGGAAATGAGTTTTTGCATTGCTTTTTCTCCTCTCTTTATCTCATTCTACCCCTTATTTACCCCTCGAATTTGTCAAAAATACGTCAAGTCTGAGACAGATTTATGTCTGAGGAGGGGCATTTTTCACCCTTAGGAGAGGGGGTAAAATACCTTCCTAACCCCCATATTTTGCATTTTTCCGTTAAATAACGTGATAAAATTCTTTGGTTTGCCAACTTTTTATTATCTTTGCTAGCAATTAACAAATTATTGACGTAGCAATAGTCCGGAAAGCTAGAAACTACATAATAACAATACTAAGATGAAAAGGTGTAACTTCTTGATGTACAAAGCTTTAGGGGGGGGGTAATTTTGCTCAGGCAAAGTTAGTCCAATATCATCATGTTCTTATCCGCAGGCGAATATTATCTTATTTTTATATGATAATAGTCGCTTTTTTTATGCTTTCTTCCACCGCCTGTTCTAGCGACGATGAAACAGAAAAATCAGAGGTTTTCGATTACGAAACCACATTTTTAGCCCACGAATGGCAGATTTCAGCCCTTTATCAGCGCGTTGGAAGTATCTTTATCGACGTAAAAGAGGCTCCTTTGTTCTGCAGTTTCACCTCAGATGCTATTTCTTTCTCCGAAACGACGGAAGTGAACCACTTCGACGAAGGCGGTAAAATAACCCAAACTACCACCGAAAACGTTGCTTGCGGTCACTACACCTATTTAATAAAGGAGAACAAAATACAGATAGATAATCAGATATTCACTATTACGGACAACAACGGGACCCTCGTTCTGCAGAATGAGGACTGGAAGCTTGTGCTCGTAGAAAAATAAACATATTATGGCTAAGAAACAAGATACAATCAGCATTGGTTTTGAAGAGAAAATATGGAAGGCTGCCGACATTCTGAGAGGTAACCTCAGCGCTTCGCAATACGAGGGCGTGGTGCTCGGACTCATTTTTCTGAAATACATCAGCGACCGCTTCGAACAGAAGTTCCAGGAGCTGCAGGGCGACGAATACGCCGACCCGGAAGATAAGGACGAATACACTGCCGAGAACATCTTCTTCGTGCCTGCTGAAGCCCGATGGAGCAAGATTAGTGCTGCTGCCCACACACCGGAAATAGGCGTGATAATAGATGAAGCACTTACTGCCATTGAGCGTGAAAACGAAAGACTGAAGGGTATTCTGCCTAAGAATTTCGCCCGTCCGGAGCTGGATAAGCGCCGTCTGGGTGATGTGGTAGATCTCTTTACGAATATAGAAATGCACGATGCTGGCGAGGAGAAAGACCTGCTGGGCAGAACCTACGAATACTGTCTGCAGCAGTTTGCTTCCTTGGAGGGCAAGAATGGTGGCGAGTTCTATACGCCTTCCTGCATTGTCCGCACGCTGGTAGAGATTCTGGAGCCTTACGAGGGAAGAGTCTATGACCCTTGCTGCGGAAGCGGTGGTATGTTTGTGCAGAGCGCCAAGTTTATAGAGCGCCACAAGGGAAACCTACGCAAAATCAGTATCTATGGTCAGGAGGCAAACCCTGATACGTGGAAGATGGCGCACATGAACCTTGCCATCCGTGGTTTGGATGCGAACTTAGGAAAAGTCTTTGCCGACACATTCTATGATGATCAGCACCCTACGCTGAAGGCAGATTTTATTCTTGCCAATCCTCCTTTCAATCTCAGCGACTGGGGACAGAGTGCGCTTCAGGAAGATGTGCGCTGGCAGTATGGTTTGCCACCTGCTGGCAACGCCAACTTTGCGTGGATGCAGCACATGATTCACCATTTGGCACCTAACGGAAAGATAGGTTTGGTGCTGGCGAATGGTGCGCTTTCGAGTCAGAGTGGCGGCGAGGGACAGATTCGCCAAGCCATCATCGAAGCCGATCTGGTAGAGGGAATCGTGGCTTTGCCTTCGCAGCTGTTCTACAGTACGGGTATTCCTGTAAGTCTTTGGTTTATCAGCCGCAACAAGGCGCAGGCGGGCAAGACCGTGTTTATCGACGCTCGTAATCTGGGCACGATGGTTACTCGCAAGCTTCGTGAGCTGATGCCTGATACGGATATTAAGAAAATTACCGACACCTTCCATGCTTTCCAGCAGGGAACGCTTGAGGATGAGAAGGGCTTCTGTGCCGTATGCTCTACCGAGCAGATTGCCGCCCAAGACTACATCCTGACTCCTGGCAGATACGTAGGAATCGCCGAGGACGAAGGCGACGGAGTGCCTTTCGAGGAGAAAATGACGAATCTCACTTCCGAGTTGAAGCAGCTGTTTGAGGAAAGCAAGAAGCAGGAAGAAGAGATTAGATTGCAGTTGAAGAAAATTGGATGGGAGGTGTAAAGTATGGAGTGGAAAGAAGTTGATATTTGCCAACTTTGTGATTCGGTTTCTGAAACCTATAAGGGTAATGCATCAGAGGTTGTTTTAATAAACACTTCTGATGTTCTTGATGGAAAATGTTTGAATCATGAATACGTTCCGAATAAGAAGTTAAAGGGTCAGTTTAAAAAGACTTTCCGAAAAGGAGATATTCTTTATAGCGAAATACGTCCTGCGAACAAAAGATTTTGTTTTGTGGATTTTGAGCCTAAAGATTATATAGCTTCAACCAAATTGATGGTATTAAGGGCACATGAAGATGTAGCCCCACAATATTTATATCAGATTTTGAGAAGTAATGATACTTTGGCGCAATTGCAAATGCTTGCAGAATCACGTTCGGGTACTTTCCCTCAAATTACATATTCTGAGCTTTCTAACATAATGGTTAGTTTGCCTTCTCGAAAGGCACAAAAAAATATAGTCTCAATCCTTTCATCTCTCGACCGGAAGATAGAGTTGAACAACAAGATCAATGCTGATTTGGAGGAGATGGCGCAGGCTATTTTCAAGACTTGGTTCGTTGACTTTGAGCCTTTCAAGGATGGTAAGTTCGTGGATAGTGAATTGGGAATGATTCCGGAAGGATGGAAAGTAGGAAGGGCTGATGATTTTTATCAGATAAATATTGGCAAAACTCCTCCAAGAAAGGAACATAAATGGTTTTCGACCAACCCAGCTGATAAGATTTGGGTTTCTATTGCGAATATGGGAAATTCTGGTATTTTCATCTCTGATTCAAGCGAATATCTAACAAAAGAAGCTGTAGATAGACATAATATCATTATGGTACCTAGAAACACCATATTGCTAAGCTTTAAGCTAACTGTTGGTAGAGTAGCAATCGCAGACAAGGAACTTACAACCAATGAAGCTATTGCAAGATTCATTCTTTCAGATGATAAATATATGGAATACCTATATTTGTATCTAAAGAAATATGACTACAATTCTCTAGGAAGCACTTCTTCTATAGCAACTGCTGTAAACTCGAAGACGATAAAGGGAATGCAGATGTTACAACCATCTGATAAAATAATAGATGCTTTTCATATACAGGTTAATCCTATATTTGAAAAAATAAGGAGTTTGACCAAGGAGAACTCCCGCCTCTCAACTCTCCGAGACACCCTTCTCCCTCGCTTAATGTCAGGCGAGCTGGAAGTCCCGGAATAAGAAGAGCAACGAAAGAAAATAACGAGAAAGAAAATATAAAATATTAACAATATGGCAGACGACAAGAAATTCACCGAAGACGCATACGAGCAAACGCTCATTGCCCTGTTCCGCGACGAACTCGGCTATGCGTACGAATGTGGCTACGAGGTGGAGCGCGACTATAAGGAGCCCTTCTATCGTGCCGATTTGGTCGCCTCGATGCGACGGCTTAATCCTCAACTGCCAGCCGATGCAATGGATGAAGGAATCAAGCAAATCACCAACATCAGCATCGGTACTTTAGAACAGAACAACGAGCAGTTTACCCTCTGGATGCAAAACGGTCTGGAGGTGGGATTCCTGCAAGATGGCGAAGAACGAACAGCCCTGATGCGACTCATCGACTTCGACCATCCCGAAAGAAACCTCTTCAAGGTGGTGAACCAGTGGAGAGTAGAAGAGTATAAGAACAAGCGCTGCGACATGGTGGTGATGGTCAACGGATTGCCCCTCGTGGTGGTGGAGCTGAAAAGCGCCATTTCCGAAGACGCAACCATCGACGACGCCTACAAGCAGATCAAGAACTATCAGCAGAGCATTCCAAGCCTCTTCAGCTACAACGCCTTCAACGTAATCAGCGACATGAGCGAGACTCGTGCCGGAACCATCACCGCCAAGCAAGACCGCTACATGGAATGGAAGACCGTGGACGGCTCATACGAGTCAACCCTCTTTGCCGACTATCGCACCTTCTTCCTCGGTATGTTCCAGCAGCAGCGACTGCTCGATATTCTGCAGAACTTCATCTGCTTCGACAAGAACCAGGGCAAATACGCCAAGATTCTTACCGCCTACCACCAGTACTACGCCGTGGGCAAAGCTCTGCAGCGCACCCGTACCGCAGTGGAAGGCAACGGAAAAATCGGCGTGTTCTGGCACACGCAGGGTTCGGGCAAGAGCCTCTCCATGGTGTTCTACGCCCACCAGCTGGTGCAACGGTTGCCCGAAGTAACTATCGTGGTAGTAACCGACCGCAAGGACCTCGACAACCAGCTCTTCGGTCAGTTCTGCCGCTGCCAGGACTTCCTTCGTCAGGAGCCACAGAACGCCCAGAGCCGTGAAGACCTGGGCAATCTGCTCCGTAACCGAAAGAGTGGGGGAATCATTTTCACCACCATTCAGAAGTTTGAAGAAGGCGATTCGGCACTCTCCACCCGCCGCAACATCATCGTGATGACCGATGAGGCGCACCGCTCGCAATACGGCGAAGAGCACTGGGACAACAAGAGTCTGACGATGAAGAAGGGATTCAGCCAGAAGATGAGAGAAGCCCTGCCAGGCGCCTCGTTTATCGGCTTCACCGGAACGCCTATCAGCGACCGCGACAGAGACACGGAGGAAGTGTTCGGCAACTACATCGACGTTTACGACATGAGTCAGGCGGTGGATGATGGAGCCACCCGTCCGGTCTATTACGAGAGCCGTGTGGTGAACCTGAACCTCGACGAAGACACGATGAAGCTGCTGAACGATGAGTTCGACAACCTAGCCGATGAGGGAGCCACCGAGGAGCAGATCAGGCAGGCGAAGCAGGAGCACAGCCGACTGGAAGTACTCCTGGGTGAAGACGCCACCATCGACACGCTGGTAAGGGACATCATCCAGCACTACGAGCAGAACCGTGCGCAGGAACTCACCGGCAAGGCAATGATTGTGGCACTGACCCGAAGCATCGCCATCAAAATCTACCGCAAGATGCTGGAGCTTCGCCCCCAGTGGACGGAGAAGGTAAAGGTGGTGATGAGCGGTTCGAACCAGGACCCCGAAGACTGGCAGCCGATTATCGGCAACGAAGCCTACAAGAAGGAACTGGCAAGAAAATTCAAGGACAACGACGATGAGATGAAAATCGCCATCGTAAGAGATATGTGGCTCACGGGCTTCGATGTTCCGTCGCTCGCCACCATGTACGTATATAAGCCGATGAGCGGTCATAACCTGATGCAGGCAATAGCCCGTGTGAACCGGGTGTTCCCGGGCAAGGAAGGCGGACTGATAGTGGATTACGTAGGCATTGCGCAGGCGCTGAAGAGTGCCATGCAGCAGTACACCAACCGTGACCGCCGCCGCTTCGGAGACCCAGACATCGCCAAGACTGCCCTGGTGAAATGGAAGGAAGAGATGGAAATCTGCCGAGACCAGCTTCATGGTTTCGACTATTCCGGCTTCTTCGAGCAGGACAACTCGAAGCGGGCACTCGCCATTACGAGCGGAGCCAACTTCCTGAGTTCTCCAGCCATGGTTCAGCGCAAGAAGAATTTCATGGAGCACAGCAATCTGCTTCACAACGCCACCACGCTCTGCCGTTCGCTTCTGGATGAGCAGCAGAAGGCGGAGGTGTGCTACATGGATGCGCTGCGCGTGATGATGCTCAAACTCTCGCAGAAGGGCAAGATCAGCCGCCATGAAATCAACGAGCGCATCGGTGAGCTGCTCCGTCAGAGCGTGAAGACCGACGGAGTCATCAATCTCTTCGGCGACCGCCAGATAGAGTTCTCGCTCTTCGACGACGCCTTCATCCAGGAGGTGAAGAACATGAAGGAACGGAACTTGGCTGTTGAACTGCTCACCAAACTGATGAAAGAAAAAATCAAGCAGCAGCAGAAGACCAACGTGGTTCAGAGCGACCTCTTCTCCGACATGCTCAGCCAGAGTCTCTCCAACTATCTGAAGGGCTTGCTCACCAACGAGGAAGTGATAGAGGAACTGTTGAAGATGGCTCAGCAGATGAAGCAGGCAGAAGCAGAGGGCAACGACCTGGGACTTTCGCCCGAGGAGAAGGCATTCTATGATGCGCTCTCCACGCCCGAAGGAGTGCGCCAGGCTTACTCCGACGAGGAGTTTGTGGCACTGACCCGTGAACTGACGGAAGTACTGCACCGCAACCGCACCATCGACTGGAACCGCAAGGAATCAGCGAGGGCGAAGATGCGAGTGATGGTGAAGCGACTGCTCAAGAAGTATAAGTATCCACCAGAGGGTGCAGAAAAGGCGCTGGAAACCGTGATGCGCCAATGCGACCACTGGGCGGATGATGAAGAAAACGTAGTATAAACCCTTTAAATTTTGAAGTAAGAAACAGAAAGTAAACAAGAAAAATAACATATAGATATTGACGCTGATTATCTGCACTTCTACAGTATTTAGAACCTGCAAAATTCAAAAACGACAAGAAGAAGGTGACAGCAAGGCGTCCACTCCTCTACGGCGTGGGCAGTACTTGTTTGTACCTTGTCGTAGGTTCTTGCAGGTACCTTAATACTGGTACTTACAGGGAACCCCATGCCGCTTATTTAAACAACATAACAAATCAAACCTAGAAAAAGAATATGCAGACAGAGGAAATACCAAATACTGACAATAACTACAATTCTCTTCTGAAGATTTCATCAGAAGAAGATCTTTTTGTGGAAGATGAAGTAACAGGAGTCAAGAAATACACTCCAGTAACAACTACTGATGTGGGTCAGTTTAAGAGAGAGGCAGAACATTTGTATAAGGAGATTCAGCATGCTAAAGATGTATTTAGTTGGAATGCAGGAAAGCATAAAGGCCTTACCTGTTATTTTCATATTTACCAGGACCTTGCCGAGCAGTTGACAGATTTTCTTAAATATATTCATACGCTCCATAAGAAAGTCTACATTTCCATTTACAAGAGCTATGATGATGAATTCATGGGGATTTATACTGATGTTTTAGAGAAGGTGCTCCAGGAAATTCAGACCATCGCCCGGAAGCATTCAGACTATTTGCTCGATAAGGAAGAGGAGTATGGTCAGATTCCCAGTGCTAAGGCTATTTACGAGCAATGCAAGAAGCTTAAAGTTCCTGCCGGAGACGACTTTCCCAAGTTTGATTCCCATTACAGAAACTTTGTCTCTATTGGGTTGAAGATGGCTTTGGATGAAACCATCTCCACAGTTACCGCTATTTGTGCTGATTTCCTAGCCTTATACAGAACCCGCCTTTTCCGCACCGACCATGAGGCTGTAATTATTTACCATTATATCAAGCGAATTTTCGACGAGGGCACGCTACCTGACCATCTGAAACGTGAGGTAAAGGTAAAGAAACGTCATCTGAGAGAGAGAAGAATAGATATTACCACTTTGAGCTTGCAGAAAGTAATGAATGATATTGAAGGGAAATACAACAATTATACGCTTTGTTCTGATTGGTTTGAGCGAGAGGAGGATGAGGAAGAAGAACTCGTCCGTACGCTAGTCAGGGAGCAGGCTTCGCCCGAGGATTTTGAAACGCTGTTCAAGTATCAGGGTGAGCATAAAATGTGGGAGGCAGAAATTGCCAGGGCTGATGATTTTGAGCATAACAGCGACTCTTTCTTTGCTAAGTGGGTAGATCCTTACAAGTTAGAAAACATGCTGAAGTTCTGGCTCAAGGGCAACATCACCAAGCAGCAGGACTGGTACATAGTGTGGTGTCTGATGAAATATACTTTCCATATAGTGAAGGGTGATCAGGACAAATCAGCCTTCGCCTCCCGCATGAACCTGATGTTTCCCGAAGTAGAAAAGAAGTGCGTGGTAGACTCTTTCCGCAAGCAGGAAAACCAGAAGAACCACAACCACCACTTTTCGGAGTGGCTTGCAGAATCTGATAAAGATTATTCCAAAGCTCACGAGCTTTATGATAAGCTGAAGAAGGAGGAGGAATATAAGAGGATAGTTTGAGGAGGAAATTGCCCCATCTTCCATGAGAATTTCACCAACAGTTACAAAAAGTGCTTCTACTATAAATGTGACATTCAATGATGCGAATGAGAAGAGGTCTGAAATTGTTGTAGTTTCTGCTTCTGGTGCGGCAATGGGGTCATTCCATGTACCAGCCGGTTAAACCTCTGCTCAGATAAAAACCAATGCATCAGCAGGGATGTATTGCGTCAGCCGATTGCAGAAAGACAAAGTGAAAGATACCAAAAAGATAATAGTAAAGTAGTTTTGTCGGAGGTGCGGCGACAGTCGCACCTCCTACCTAATTTTACAATTATCCTCATTAATGGAATGAGCGAATAAATACCTTTAATGCGCCTGGGACAAAGATAAGTACAAATAATAATACTGGGCATAAGAAAATAACAAAAACGAGTACTACTATTACTGCTATTATAGCTAATGCCTTCGTTCCTCCAGTAACCTCTTTCTTTTCAATGTTTTCTATAGATGGAAGTTCCTTGTGAAAAGTATATTTCTTTTTTGCTATCTTGTTTTCAACCAGCCATGAAGCTATAGAAAATACGTCAATTTTCTTACATCCTTCCGGCAAAGTTTTGAGTGTATTCTCAGAGACTCTTTCACCAATGATGACAGCTGTATAAGAATCGCTTTCAGTAACCTTATAGCCGGCTTTCTGCAACATCTTTATCAGGGTGCCTTGCGTTCCTATGTGGACCTCGTAAATTCTATCTAGAATATCTGCACCCTCGCTTTCTGCATCTTTATCCAAAACTCTATCGGGCATTCCTCCGATTATTCGGATGATGTCTTTATCTTTGGATAAGTCTCTAACACTATTCATAGTTAAAATCGTATTTTTTAATTCTTACTTGTTTTGAATCGTGAACCCTAGCATTCTGGCTTTTTGTTCCAACTCAATGGCTTTTTCAGCCATTTCATGAGTTTTTAACTTGATTAAAGAACGCCGTTTATCAGCATACCCTAATGCTCGCATTCTCTCTACCATGGTAAGCTTCCCTGTTTGTTTTCCCCATTCTGCGATAGCACTCCATAAAGGTGCAGGTATAGAAAAAACCTGCTCTATTAGTTCGTCTTTCTCTTCGATTTCAGAAATAGTTGCAGATGCTTTTTCACTAAAGGTCAAAAGCTGAAATTTTATATCCTTCAATTCATCCAATTTAACTTTTAGCTCAGTCCAGCATATTTCTTCTTTTGGATATTGTGGCTTGAAATCAGCAAACAAATGATCATTTATCAACGTGGTTAGCTGTTTGATAACAGACTTCAATCCACTTTTTACTTTTTTATTTTTCCAAATGTAAGCAAGATTAAACTCCTTGTTGGTTAAGTATGCTATGGATGAAATTATGTAATTAGTTATTCTATTTGAATAAGTGCCGTATAAGTTTCGAAAACTCTCCTTTACATAATTATTTACGTAACTATAAAGTAGGTACAGAGATACGATATTTCTGTAGTATTCTCCATCGATTTTAACTTCAGTATCTTCACGTAATCCAGAAAAATAGGTTACAGCCACAATTTCTTTGCTCTTACAAGCCTGGTAAGGCCTCATATCCCAGAGTAAAGCATATTTGGCAACATCTGCTTTCCCCAATACTTGTGTTTTAGGATATGTACTATTAAATATTGTTTTTTCGTAACCAAATAAGTTTGATGCCTCGTTTCTGTACTGTCCTCTTTTTCTTTCAAAATACCATCGAGTCTGAGTTGTGGGCTCTGTTTCTGTTCTACTTATATTTTCTAAGCCTTTTAAAAATTCATCACCAGAAAGGAAATCAGAGCGTTTAATCGCTGTTTGACTATTTGCAGATGTTGATATTTCTTTAACGATTTCTGAATAGTCTTGTTCGTCTTTAATTACACTGATTTTCATAGGGACAAAGACTTTACTTAAATCGCAATCTTGCATTGATGCAATGGAAGCTGTTGTCTGTCCTCCATTTACAATTTGTAAATCAGTTATTTTTGTTATGTATGGAGCTGTTTTGCTGCCTCCTGAACCAAATTCTATATTTTTGGCGGTAGCAGAGATTCCATTATTGAAAGAAAAGAACATTTCTGGTCGTTCCTTTATTGTCTTACAGATTTGGCGATTTACCTTGTTGGTCTTTTGTAAGAAAAGACGTACGTTACCTTCAAGTAAAGTTTGTTTGTATTGTTCGTATATTTTTGCCAAAATGTTTCCTGGCATTATTGCAAAATATGCATCAACTTTCGGGTTTTCGTCTTCAACTCTAAGACATTGGATTTTTGTCTTATAATTTAGTTGAAAATCAATTTCTATGGCCTCACTACCAGAGTTTATTGCATTCATCCTATATACTCGGGATAAATCCCAAGTACTATATTCCATAAAAATGTGTTCATACTCATTTTCTTCAGAGAAATTTAATATAGGAGATGGCTCCACTATTCCATTTGTCAAAAAGAATAGACGTACTCTTCGTATATTATTTCGAACCTCTTTTATAAGAGCAATCACATTTTTTGCATCTTTGCTAACTTCTGCGCCAAAAAAGGGAACATTTCTTAATGCCTCTCGGTAAAAATTGCTAATGTTGCTATATTTGTCCTGTACTGTATCTGCATCGATTTTAGCAGTTGGCGTAGAAGCCTTTGAAAACAAGAATAGATCAAGAGATTCCTGATATTCATTATATGAATATGCTGTTAACATAGCTTGCCCCTTTTTGAATTGGCATAATTCATAGGTAGAAATTTCCCCATATTCACTCATTAAGTCTAATATGTTGCGAGCAAGTTCCACTTCTATGCTCGTACCATTATTATTAGCATCTTCTAAAGCTAATGTATATTGTTCTGTTGCGAAGCTTTTTATATCCATAATATTGTTTTTTGATGAGTTTGTTGTTGCCCTTTTATCTTGAGGTTTGCATTTTATATTATCATCATTTATGCATGACGCTAAATTTAGGTCCACCTCTTTTGAAAAACGACAATCTAATTGGTTTACTTTTTCAAGTATATTATTTTTTGCGAGTTTTATTTTATAAACGTCAGGATCTTTTCTATTAACAATGCACCATTGAAACTTATAAATACCTTCCTCATATTCTCTATTTTTATCAACCAACAGAATACTTGCTTTTTGGCCATTAGGATAGGTCAAGATTTCTCCATTACCTTTTTGAATAGATGTAATACAATATCTACCTCTTCTTTTACATTGTAGCCATCCAAGAAGGAAATTATCTGAAACATTCCAATATTCTTTAAGCCGCTTTTCTTTATTTAAATTTCTTTCGTAAGTATCTATAATGTTCATCTTATATGTTGCATTTATTCATCAAACGGATAAGTTTCATCGTAAATATCGCTCAGTAGCTTGTCGTTATATAACCAGTGGGAACAAGGAGCAATATGTTTAGAATTATAACCTTTGAGTTGCGCAGACAAAGCGCTTAAAGAGGTTTCCTCATCCTTATATTTTATCTTTCGGTCAGAAATGATAACAACTTTTATTGATGGGTCATCCTTCCATACTAACACGTCACCCAGGTTCAGTCCCATCTCTGTAAAATTCAATGATGGCCGTTTGGATGAAGCCTTTAAGGAAGCAGCCTTATCCTCTTCTGATAAATCATTCTCCATTTCGTCAACCACGCTTTCGGTAATATCCTCTTGGTTGAATAATTCGAGGATAGCTTGGGCTTGAACAACCTTTATTCGGAAGAATTCACGAGTAGCGTTGACACGGTTAGGCTCGAAAGCCTTATGAAGGGCTTTCTCAATTTTCAGACAATCATTCTTATCAACCTTGCAGGCATATTGACATTCAAATGGTACAGGAACACCAGTAGTATAGAGTTCCTTCATTCTCTTATCAATATCTTCCTGTGCCGTCATTCCGATCTTTACGAGACCAGGCATTACGGGGTTTGTTAGTAAATACACGATTCCGTATTCCATTGATATTATTATTCACCTTTTAATTATTATTTTCGTTTTCCAACTCCAAGTGTGATGATTGGGAGAGTTTCCCTATACGTCGTGCTTGTTAGTTGTATGATAGCATCAACATGAAGTGAAAGCTATAATGAATGCAAAATAAGCATTTCGGACTCAGTTAATCAATTCAAGTATGAATAGAGATTTATCATTTAAGTTTCTCAATCTTACTTTTTGGCAAATCTGTTAGTTGCATAACTGTTTCTATATCCATGCCAGCATCCAACATCTTTTTTGCTATTTGGAGAGCTTTCGAGTTTTTACCTTCCTCACGCCCTTTTTCCAAAGCCGTATCTATAGAGTTCTTGACATCACGATACGCCTTTAAACTATCCTCATATTCTTTCAACTCTGTAGGGGTGAACTTTGCAATCTCGGCCTCCTCAAAGAGTTTAGTAAACACTTTCTCTTTCAAGGCAGCAGGACGCTCATCCAATCGGGAAAGGTTTTTCAATACATATAACCACTTATCATAAAGCGTGTCAAGCTCCTCCTCTGTCTTGTTGAACTTCGCTATCTCAACATACTTGAAAGAAAGTTTGTCATTAAAAACCTTAAGAGTCTTCTTGTCAAGCAAACCCACATCATGGTTGATATCATTTTTGTCAAATGCCTCTTCTTCCAAATCGAAATTCAGCAGAGCAACAGTGTAAACATGTTCAAGCTTGAAGTTCCATTCAGCCCCCTTTGGAGCCTGTTCACGGATAGGAAAAGTAGAATAGAACAAAGAACGATCCTTGAAGTACTTCTGATAAGCATTCTGCATCTCAACGATGAACTTTTCACCACGCTCATTTTCGCAATATACATCAAAAATGGCCTTGCGCTCGGCAAAAACATCACCAACGTGCTCACTATTCAAGTACTTCACATCCTTGATGACCTGAAAACCATCAAACAGTGAATTCAAGAAATTGATGAGCAAATCCTTGTTGGGCTTTGTTCCAAAGATACGCTTAAAACCAAAATCGGTAAGCAAGCTAATATAACGTTCTTCTATCCGTTTCATATCCATTTCCTTTTAAAACGTTTAACTGAATTGTAGTGCAAAAATAAGCATTTATTTCGAATTATAAATATCTGGAGTGTTAAAATATTGGTTGTGGGGGTGATTTTTCCCAAGATTCCTACGATTTTTCCCAACGTTGGGAGAAAATGAGGGATTTTATGGGGGGAAAGAGGGATGATTTACCCTTTTTCTTTACTTTTTAACTCTCTTTTTCTTATTCTTCTTACTTTTTCCCAAGAAATGCCCGATTTTTCCCAAATACGTGGGTTTTTCGGGGGAGTTGTGGGAAAGGGATTGTTTTGCCTTTGTTTTCGCAGTACTTTTGCAGCGTCGAAGAAACAAGACAACGCTGAAATGGTTTGGTGATCTTGAAAACCTCTTCGTACAATTATATAGTATGTATACTCAGATTATGAGAGTGGTGCAGCAGGGCGAGGCATTCGCTGTACAGAGTCAGAAAAGTGAGAACGGACAGATGATGAAATGTAACATCGTTCTCCAGGAGATGGGCGGCAAGTATGAGAACCAGTACGCTGCGGCAATGTTGGGCAATATGGCCCAGTGTAAGTATGCTCCGGGCGAGCTGGTGGTGGTTACGCTCCGCTTTACTACCCATGAGCACAATGGTCAGGTTTATCAGGATATCCTGGTTACGGACATTGAAAAGGTAAAAGGGTAAAAAAGTAAAAAGGCTTTTTTAAAGGTAAAAGGGTAAAAAGGTAAAAAGAACCTTAACCCTTTCCGCCCCCGTTAAAGGCTAAAAGGAGGCAAAAAAGTAAAAAACTGAGTTGAAACAGAGGAGGATTTTCCATGGTAAAGCGCGCAACAATCCGGATGTTTCTTCTCCTAAAAATTCAATTCAGATTATGGTTAAGAAAGTAAACAAGGTTCAGAACAATGCTCAGAATAATGTTCAGAACCAGCAGGTGAATAATAATGACTGCCAGCATGTGCAGTTGGGTGGAATGGCTTACTATGATGCTAAGCAGTATTTCCTCTTCAGTCCTCAGGAATCGGGGGTGAATAAGGTTCCTCGATTCCGTTCGATGGGCGTGGCTCAGCAAATGCCAGACGGAACGTTTGATTTCGTGGTTCAGCACCGCCTCAGAACTCAGTCGGAACTGATTAAGAAACTGGCTCATGGTCGTGTGAGCAAGACCAAGGACGGTGCTATTCAGCTCACCTTGAAGGTGTTTTGCCATGAGGGAATCAACATCGCCCAAACGCTGGCTGTTGAGGCAGAAGAAGGGGCTGAGGCGGTATTGGATTACCAACTGAAACATTAGGATTTTTGTATTCAACTTAAAACGATAAGTAGAAACAGATAGATGAGTTGTTATTTAATTAAGGTGGAGAATGGGCACAAGGTTGCCCGCTCCATCACCTCGGAAGAGGAGTATAAGCAGCTGCGTGGAAGCAATGAGCAGAAGGCGAATCTGCGTCTGGCTCGTGCCGGAAACGATGCTGCGAAACGGAGACTGGTGCAGTTTAATTATTCCGGCCACTATCCGCAAGGCGTGGTGAAGGGAATGAAACTGCCAAGCGGCGCTTTCGGATTTGATATGGATGAGCCGGAGGCATTCGCCAAGGCTGCCAAGCTGCTGCTGAAGGAACCGGATAAGTACGGACTGCTGATGCTGGAACGCAGCGCACGACAAGGCGGTCATGCGGTGTTTGAACGCGAAAAGGGCAAGACGGTTCTAGAGAATCAGGTGAGAATTGCTACGATGCTCAAGTGTGAAATGGATACTTCGGCTCACGACATTAACCGGGTTTATTTCACTACGACATCGGATGACGAAGATTTACTCTTCCTTTCGCCACGGCTCTTCAAGGATGAATATGATGAGGCTGCCGTGGCAGCTGAAGGGAAAGTCCTGGAAGAGCGTGAAAGATACGGACAGGAGGAACTGCCGGAAGGGGCGCACAAGGCAAACAAGCATTATGAGCCTTGGAAGGAAGAATTCAAGAAGGATTCTCAAGGGGTTTTTAAGGGACAGGAATTTAAGAATTCGAGAATTTCTACTTCTGCTACTTCAACTTCTACTGCGTCAACTGCTGCTGCTTCAACTACTTCTGCTGCTCAGGACAATTATCTCGGGATTCCTTATGGGGAAATCATTAAGAAGTGGTGGCAACTGTATAATGATGGGCAGGAGCCGATGCGCTCCAACCGCAATACGCTGACCTTTGAGCTGGCAGTGAACCTGCGCCACATCTGTGGTTTTGACCGCAGTCTGCTGGCTCAGATTATTCCCTGCTACGATGGGTTTCCCGAACAGGAAAAGATGGCTTGCATCAACTCGGCATTGAACGAGAAAATCACGCAAATGCCTAAGCGACTGAAGGATGTGCTCTCTGCCATCCGTCAGGAACGAATGAAGCAAGGAAATGCAGGTGGTGGTTCGGCGGCTGACAATGAGGCGCTGGTAAATGCGCTGGACGAGGCTAACGCCAAGGATGATCTGTTCTATTATAATGCGCTGCCTAAGTTGCCGCAAGGTATTCGGGATTCCATCAGCGCAGTGGGTCCGGCACTGGCACTGCCTGTAATCACAGCCATCTGTCCTGCCATCGGAATGCTCGCAACGGGCGTGAAGGTTTCCGTTCACGGCAAGATGAACTCGCTGAACCTCATCTCCTACATCGCCGGTGATTTTGCATCTGGCAAGGGAAGTATTGACCCCGTGATTGACGCATGGACTTCGGAAGTGAAGGAAATGGACAAAATGTATCAGCAGAAGGAGGATGAATGGCGAGCCAAGAAACGTGCAGCCAAGAACAAGAAGGAGCAGCCGGAAGAGCCGAAACTGCCTGTAAGATGCTTGACACTGAACAATACGGTGGCAAATCTGGCTGAACGACTGGCGAACACAGAAGGCAAGCATGCCTTCTCGTTTACTCCGGAAGCTGACACCGTAGCGCAGAAGTGGAAATCGGCAATGAGCGACTTTTCAGTCATGTTGAGACAGGCTTACGACGGAACAAGCTATGAGCGTGAAGCAAGAAGTGCAGATGCAGTGAATGTTCATATAGACAGACTGTTATGGAACGTGGTGATGTGTGGAACGCCTGATGCGCTCTATCGAGTAGTAAGCAATTATACGGATGGTTTCCAGAGCCGTATCATCGTGGCAAAAACGCCCGATAATACCTTCACTCCGCTTTCTGACAACATGTATGTAATGAACGAACGTCAGCGCGACCGCATTATTCAGATTGCTCATCTTCTGCCGCTGATGTCGGGTGAGGTAGTGCTGCCGAAGCTGGAGGAAAAGGGTAGAAAATGGCTGGAACAGATAAGACTGGAAACGATGAAAAATGACGACAAGGTGAAAGCCCGCCAGCGTTTCCGTATCTGTCCAACCACGATGAGAATGATGACCTGCATCATGCTCTGCAAGGTTCTGGAAACGCTGATTCAGAAGCATGGTTTCAATGGAGCCGAGAAACAGCTGAAGGAGTCGCCTGATTTGTGGAAGGGAATGCTCGTAAAGACGCAGACACCAACCATGCTGAATGTCTTTGATGTACTGGCTGACTATCAGCTGGATAATGCACTTTACTTCTTCCGTAATCGTATTGAAGAGGCTTTCTCATCAAAGGATTATTGCTGCCAATCTGCTTGGGACCGTTGTCGTCGGGGTAAGAATGATTCCATCTTCGAACGTTTGGACGTAACCTTCACCTTCGAACAGGCAGAGCAGCAGAGCGTTGCTGTTAAGGGGGCAAGTGCCACTCATGAATCAGTGAAACAGATGCTGAAAAACTGGAAACGCCAGGGCTTAATCAGCGTATTGCCAGACAGACATTATCAGAAAGTTTCGCCTACCATATAATTTTGGGGGGTTATTAAGGGTCAAGGTCACTAAGTGTCATTAAGTTTTCGGTTCTTAAATCAGCCTTAATGGCCGGCCTTGATCCAATTATTCATTATCAATTATTAATTGTAAATTATCATGAACATCAATATATTCCGCCGTCGCTTCACTCCATGGAGTGTGGATGGCACAATGGTTATAGGTGGCAAGATTTTCTGTGACACCTTAGAACGTCCTAACCGTCATTTGCCAGCAGGACGTTATAAGATTTCTCTCATTCCTACCAAGCAAAAGAAGGTGTCGGAGACAAAGAAGAAAAATAAGTATGAAAGAGGAAAATATGAAATTGTTATCAAGCCTGTTATTCTGTTAAGATCCCATTACGTGCCTCGCACTGTTAGGCGCAGAGCTCGCTTCGTGCCTGGCAACGGTCCGCTACGTCTGAGAAACAAGAGTATCATTCTGGGCAAGTCTCATTATACCGGAATCGTTACGCAATCAGAAGAATGCTATAATGAATTTTGCCAGTTGTTGAATGAGGAATTCAAGAGGATGAAGAAAAAGCATCTACCGTGCAGAATCAATCTGTTTATCAGGGATTGGGGTGTTGACGAAATCCCCCTTAATTATCTGCTTATTTTTCAATAATTAATATTCAATATCATGCGTAAGATAAAGGAAATCATCATTCATTGCAGTGCGACCAAGGAAGGTCGCAACTTCACCGTAGCGGATATTGACCGCTGGCACCGGGAGCGCGGAATGCGCTGCATAGGTTATCATTTCGTGATTTATCGTGACGGCAGCATTCATGTAGGCCGTGCGATAGAGGAGGTTGGCGCCCATTGCAAGGGCCATAATTCCATCAGTATAGGCATTTGCTACATCGGCGGCTTATCAAAGAAAGGTAAGCCGAAGGATACAAGAACCCGAGACCAGAAAGCGGCAATGCGTTCGCTCATCGAGCAGCTGAAGGAGGAATATCCATTAGCCACGATTCATGGTCATAATGAATTTGCCAACAAAGCCTGTCCCTGCTTTAATGTAAAGAAGGAGTGGGGGAAGGAGTAAACAAAAAAAAATAGCGGATCTGTCACAGACCCGCTATTTCCTATCATTTAAAATTTTTAAACAATGTTTATTGTTAATTTTCTTGCCTTATACAATGCCCTGAGCCATCATAGCCTTAGCTACCTTCAGGAAGCCGGCTACATTTGCACCCTTTACGTAATTTACGTAACCGTCTGGCTCAGTACCATACTTCACGCAGTTAGCGTGAATATCGTTCATGATGTCGTGGAGCTTAGCATCAACCTCCTCACGAGACCACTTCAGACGCTCTGAGTTCTGGCTCATCTCAAGACCTGATACAGCAACACCACCTGCGTTGGCTGCCTTACCTGGAGAGTAGAGAATCTTAGCATCCTGGAATACCTTGATAGCCTCTGGAGTAGTAGGCATGTTAGCACCCTCGCTTACTGCGATTACGCCGTTGGCGATGAGAGCCTTGGCTGCCTCCTCGTTGATTTCGTTCTGAGTAGCTGATGGGAGAGCGATGTCTGCCTTCTCAAACCAAGGCTTAGCACCTGCAACATATTTTACACCATACTTCTCTGCATACTCCTTGATACGACCACGCTCTACGTTCTTGAGCTCCATGATGTAATCGAGCTTCTCGCGGTCGATTCCGTCTGGGTCGTAGATGTAACCGTCTGAATCTGAACATGTAACTGGCTTAGCACCCAACTGGAGCAACTTCTCCATAGTGTACTGGGCTACATTACCTGAACCTGAAACCAAAACGGTCTTGCCCTTGATGTCAATACCCTTGGTAGCGAGCATGTTGCAGAGGAAGTATACGTTACCGTAACCTGTAGCCTCAGGACGGATCAATGAACCGCCGAACTCCTGACCCTTACCGGTCAAGACGCCCTGGAACTGGTGTGTCAACTTCTTGTACATTCCGAAGAGGTAACCTACCTCACGGCCACCTACACCGATGTCACCAGCTGGAACATCCTCGTCTGGACCCATGTGACGGTAAAGCTCTGTCATGAAAGCCTGGCAGAAACGCATTACCTCGTTGTTGCTCTTGCCACGTGGAGAGAAGTCGGAACCACCCTTAGCACCACCCATTGGGAGAGTAGTAAGAGAGTTCTTGAATGTCTGCTCGAAAGCCAAGAACTTCAAAATACCCAAGTTTACTGACTTGTGGTAGCGAAGACCTCCCTTGTAAGGGCCAATCGCGTTGTTGTGCTGTACGCGGTAACCCATGTTAGTCTGTACGTTGCCCTTATCATCTACCCAAGATACGCGGAACTGGATGATGCGGTCTGGAATGCAGAGACGCTCGATGAGGTTTGCCTTCTCAAACTCTGGGTGCTTGTTGTACTCTTCCTCGATAGTACCGAGAACCTGACTAACTGCCTGAATGTACTCAGGCTCGTTTGGGAATCTTCTTTGGAGATTCGCGATTACTTCAGATGCTTTCATAATCTTTAATCTTTTATTGTGTTTAAATTCTTATTTTTTATTTCTGCTTGCAAAGGTACATGTTTTTCTCGAAAACACCAACAAAAAGAAAGAAAAAATGCAGAAAAAGTAGAAAAAAGTCATTTTTTAACATTTTTAGCCACGTTTTGTAGCGCTTTTGTGTACGCACACCTTATTATATAAGAGCCGTTTTCGGGGGTTAAGCCTTTATCTCTGTTTTAAGGGAATCTCGCATTCTGACGACTTCTGTTTATCTATCCTGCGCCATAGGGCATAAATGAGCAGGATGATAGCGTAGAGACCGATTACCTGAGGCAGACTGATTCTTACGTTTTCGATGCTTGCTCCAGGCAGCATGCTGATCAGTTTTATGGCTGTATTCAAAAACTGGGTGATGCTGGTCAGGGCGCCTGATGTAAGGCTGATGAGTGGGGCGACAACCGGTGCTATGGGCGCCCATAACGTGAGTGGGGAGAACAGGATTAAGGCTGCTCCAAGATATAGGATGAGGGTTGCTGCGGGAATGGCGATGTAATTGGTGAGAAGTGAATAGCACGATATTCTGCCGAAGGAGTAGACGATGACCGGAAGGGTTCCTATCTGGGCTGCCAGTGAAACGCAAAGGAGTCCCCATGCCCAACGGATGAAACGGCTGCGGATGGGGAGGAGGGAGTAAAGGGGTGAGAAGAACAGCAGAATGGAGGCTACGGCAAGGAACGAAAGCTGGAAACTCAACTCGAAAAGATAGAGCGGACTGATGAAGATCATCAATATATAAGCTGAGGCTAAGGTGTTGAGCGGCAGGCCGGTACGATGAAAAGCTAAACTTAAGCTGTAGGCTGAAAGCATGATGGCTGAACGGACTGCACTTGCCGGCAATCCTATGAGAAAAACGTAGGTCCAGATGGAGATGAGGGACAGGATGATGGTGTAAACTGAGTACTTTCTGCCGCCTAGCAGAAAGATGAAAAGCTGGAAGATAATGCCTATATGAAGTCCGCTTACTGCCAGGATGTGACTGGCTCCGGAAATGGAGTAACTGTTTCGGGTGTTCGAGTCGAGTGCGCTCTTGTCGCCCAGCGCCATGGCTGCGATGACTGCATAGTCTTGCTGTTTTACGTGAAGGGAAACCAGTTTGCTTTCAATATTGCTTTTATAGCGTTCGGTATTGATTTTTGCCCGTGTGAGGTAAGACAGTTCCTGCCAGTTTTTCAGTTGTGTAGAGGTTTGGGAATCAGCTATTTGCTTACAGGTAAGAAAAGCCCCAAGGCTCAGGATGCATAAATGAATCATCACGCATTGGGAGAAGATGAGAAACTGGTGGCTCCTGCTGAAGTAAGCTTTTTTGCTTAAGAACTCAGTAAGGAAAAAGATGATGCTGCCAAGGGCGCATGAAATGATGGAGATGATGAGCCAGAAGCGCATGTTGAAATCATCATAGCCCCATTTGGCTATGATGATTCCGATCGTCAGTGTGAGGCTGATGGTCATGAGCGGGGTGATGTGTAGCTCTTTCATCATTCCTCTTTCCTTTTTAAAAAGATGGTTGTTTACCTATTTCTTGAATCCGAAGATGCGCTTGATGAATGTCTTCACAGCGTTTTCTTTCTTCTGTGGATTTACGATAGGGGTGTGCTTGCGTGCCGCCGGCTTGTCGCCCTTTTTCTGGGCTACGCCTCTGCCACGGCCGTTGCTGCCTGGACGAACATTGTTCTCGGTGCCTGGGCGCTGCTGGTTGCTGTTGTTGCTGTTATTGCTGTTATTGCGGCGCTTCTGGCTGTTGCTGTTCTTTGGCTGCTCGCCTGGCTGGGCTGGCTTTCTGTTCTGCTGCTTTGCGTTCTGCTGCTTATTACCCTGCTGTGGCTGCTGCTTTGCGTTCTGCTGCTTGTTGCCCTGCTGTGGCTGCTTGCCGTTTTTCTGCTGAGGCTTGTTGTTGCCCTGCTGTGGCTGCTGCTCGTTGCTGCGTGGCGCTTTTTCCTGACGCTCGTTTGGCTTGTTTGGCTTACGCTTGTGAGAAGTCTGGTCGCGGTCTTTCTGTCGGCGGTTCTTGGCGCTGTTCTTTCCGGCCTCGCCGTTTCCGCCGTTACCGCGTCTGTTGTTTCTTCCGTTTGCGCCTTTCTTCTTCGGCTTGTTGAGCTTGATGTATTCAGGACCTTCGCCGCATCCCTCAGGGAGAGGCATCTTGTCTACCACCTTCTCCAGGAACTTCTCTATCTGCTGGAACCAGTACTGGTCTTCTTCGCTCACGAAGGTGATGGCTCTACCATCGCGGTTGGCACGGGCTGTACGGCCGATGCGGTGAACGTAATCTTCTGTATCGTGAGGAACATCGTAATTGATGACCATCTCAATATCATCGATGTCGATTCCGCGTGCCACAATGTCGGTAGCTACGAGAACATCATACTGTCCGCTCTTGAACTTGAACATCACATCATCGCGTTCAGCCTGTTCCAGGTCGCTGTGCATGGCTCCGCAGTTTACTCCAATCTGCTGGAGGGAAGCTGCGAGTTGCTTCACCTTGAATTTGCTGCCGCTGAAGACGATGACACGCTTCAGGTCGCCTGCCTTGAAGATGTCCTTGATGATGGTCATCTTCTGGGTTTCGTAGCATACGTATGCTTCCTGCTTAATTTTCTCGGCTGGCTTGCTGACGGCAAGTTTGATTTCTACCGGATTCTTGAGCAGGGTCTTAGCCAGTTCTTCTATCTTCTCAGGCATGGTTGCCGAGAACATGATGGTCTGGCAGGTCTTTGGCAGTTTTGCCGCGATGGTCTTGATGTCGTCAGAGAAACCCATGTCGAGCATGCGGTCGGCCTCGTCGAGAATGAAGAAGCTTACCTTGCTGAGGTCTACATTGCCCAGGGAGATATGGGAGATGAGACGGCCCGGGGTGGCGATGACTACATCGGCGCCCATGCGGAGGCTGCGCAACTCCTGATCGTAACGGTTGCCGTCGTTGCCGCCGTATACGGCTACGCTGCTCACGCCCTGCAGGTAATAGCCGAAGCCTTGCATCGCCTGGTCTATCTGCTGGGCGAGCTCGCGGGTTGGTGACATGATGACGCAGTTGATGGCGTCTTTAGGATAACCGCCGTCATCGAGCTTGCTCAATACTGGGAGCAGATAGGCTGCGGTTTTGCCGGTTCCGGTCTGGGCTACGCCCAAGACATCGTGACCTTCTAATATCTCTGGAATGCACTTTTCCTGTACTGGAGTGCATGTGTCGAAGCGCATGTCGTATAATGCGTCGAGCACGTTGTCGTTTAAATCTAATTCGTCGAAATACATTCTTCTATAGTTTATAGTTTACGGTTTATAGTTTATAGGGGGGCACGGCTGCTATAAACTATAAACTCTTAATTATTAATTGATAATTACCTCGGTGCCTTGCGGTAGCAGAAGTAGGCTACGATGGCGAAGAGGAAGTTTGGAAGCCACGCTGCCAGAACAGGCGGGAAATTGGCCTGGATGGCGAAGGTGGCAGAAATCGTCTGCAGCATGATGTAGCCGAAACTCAGCGCAAGTCCTACGCCCAATGCTGCTCCCATGCCGCCCTTGCGCTTGCGGGCTGAGAGGGAGACGCCGATGATGGTGAGGATGAACGAGGCGAAGGAAGAGGCGATGCGCTTGTGGTATTCTACCTCGTACTGCACTACGTTGCCCGAACCGCGGTTAATCTGCTTGGAGATGTAATCGCGGAGCTCAGGACTGGTGAAGGTTTCCTGCTGACCCTTGGAATAGACCAGGTCGGTAGGTTCCATCATGATGACGGTGTCCTTCTGGGCTCCGCTCGTAATATGCTCCTTCATGCCCTGGAGCTTGCGGATTTTCCAGTTGCTCAGTTTCCAGTGATACTTGCTGTCGGAAATGGTGTCGTACTGGATGTCCATCGCTGTAAGGTGGCTTACGAGTTTCTTGTCCTGGAACTTGTCGAGGCAGAATCCGTAGCCGCGTTTCATGCTGTTGTCGTAATGCTGCATATAGGCAATCACTCCCTTGTCTACCTGCAGCTGTACATTCTCGGCACTGGTATTCTTCTTCTTGTTCTTGTACATCGTCTCGAAGTTCTGCCTGATGACGGTTCCGTGGGGAATGACGTAGGCTGAGAGCCCGAAGGAGAGGGCTGAGAGCAGCACGCAGGTAATCATGTATGGGCGAAGGAGACGCTTGAAGGATACTCCCGACGCCAGGATGGCGATGATTTCGGAATTGCTTGCCAGCTTGGTGGTGAAGAGAATGACCGCCACGAACACGAACAGCGCACTGAAGAGGTTGGCAAAATAGGGCACGAAGTTGGCGTAGTAATCGAAGATGATTGCGCGCGCCGGTGCATGGTGCTCTGTGAATTTTGACAGGTTCTCGTTGAAGTCGAAGACGATGGCGATGGAGATGATCAGGGCGATGGAGAAGAAATAGTAGCCCAGAAACTTCTTGATAATGTACCAGTCGAGCTTCTTGATGTACCTGAACGGGTTAAGAAACCGGAATATGCGCAGGAACCGGAGCTTGTGAGCCAGCCAGCGCACAGCCCTGATGAGCCACCCGAACTTGCGGGAAGCCCATCGGCCGGTGCGGTAGAGCCGGCGGTGTTTTCTTATTTTCTTAAAATCTTTCATGATGCTTGCTTACTTAAATTCTTCGGCCAAGCTGGTCGATGATGGAATTCTTCCATGCCACGAAATCGCCCTGCTCGATATGATGGCGGGCATCGGTCACGAGGCGCAGATAGAAAGAGAGGTTGTGGATGCTGGCTATCTGCATCGCCAGCAGCTCCTGTGCCTTGAAGAGGTGGTGGAGGTAGGCCTTCGTGGTTACGAGGTCGATGTCGCAGCCGTCTGGATCTACCGGACTGAAATCTTTCTCCCACTTCTTGTTGCGCATGTTCATCGTGCCCTGATAGGTGAAGAGCATGGCGTTGCGGCCGTTGCGGGTCGGCATTACGCAGTCGAACATGTCTACGCCGCGCTCGATGGCTTTGAGGATGTTCTGCGGGGTTCCTACGCCCATCAGATATCTCGGCTTGTCTTTCGGCAGGATTTCGTTCACTACTTCTATCATCTCATACATCACCTCGGTAGGCTCTCCTACGGCAAGTCCGCCGATGGCATTTCCGTCGGCTCCCTTGTCGGCAATGTATTTGGCTGCTTCGCGGCGCAGGTCCGGGAAGGTGCAGCCCTGAACGATAGGGAAGAGACTCTGCTGATAGCCGTAGAGGGGCTCGGTCTCGTTAAACCGCTTGATGCAGCGGTCTAGCCAGCGCTGGGTGAGCATGAGGCTGTTCTTGGCGTACTGGTAATCGCTCTGTCCCGGCGGACATTCATCGAAGGCCATCATGATGTCGGCTCCGATGATGCGCTCGGTGTCCATCACGTTCTCCGGTGTGAAGAAGTGCTTGCTGCCGTCGATGTGGGAGCGGAACTCGCAGCCTTCTTCCTTGAGCTTGCGGATGCCGGTGAGCGAGAATACCTGGAAGCCGCCGCTGTCGGTGAGGATAGGACGGTCCCAGCCGTTGAACTTGTGCAATCCGCCTGCTGCCCTGATGACGTCAAGACCTGGGCGCAGGTAGAGGTGATAGGTATTTCCGAGGATAATCTGTGCCATGACCTGCTTCTTGAGTTCCTCGAAGTGGACGCCCTTCACGCTTCCTACGGTTCCTACGGGCATGAAGATTGGGGTCTTGATCTGTCCGTGGTCGGTGGTGATGATGCCTGTACGCGCATCACTTGCTTTATCTGTTACTTGTAATTCAAATTTCATTTCTATTCTTTTTTATCATTTTCCTCAATGCTGAAGTCTGTAGGGGTTTTCACCTTCTCGTCGGTCAGCGCGAACTGCCAGACGTCAGCCACGTTCTCTACATAGTGGAAGTCTACGCCCTTGAGATATTTCTCCGGTATTTCCTCTACGTTCTTCTGGTTCTCCCTGCACATCACGATGTGCTTGATTCCTGCCCGCTTGGCTGCCAGAATCTTCTCCTTGATTCCGCCTACCGGGAGCACTTTGCCGCGGAGGGTTATCTCGCCGGTCATGGCTGTGTTGGCACGCACCTTGCGCTGGGTGATGGCTGAGGCGATGCTGGTGGCGATGGTGATTCCGGCAGAAGGACCGTCTTTCGGGGTGGCTCCCTCAGGCACGTGGATGTGGATGTTCCACTGCTCGAAGATGCGGTAGTCTACCTGCAGCAGGTCAATGTGCGACTTGACGTATTCCAGTGCGATAATGGCTGATTCCTTCATCACGTCGCCCAGGTTTCCGGTCAGGGTGAGCTTGCCTGCCTTGCCCTTGCTGAGCGAGGTTTCGATGTAGAGGATTTCGCCGCCCACTGAGGTCCAGGCTAGTCCGGTTACCACTCCTGCATAGTCGTTGCCCTGGTAGATGTCGCGGTTGAACGGCGGATTGCCCAGCAGGTCTTTTACTTCGGCAGGGGTGATGGTGTAGTTCTTCAGCTCCTGGTTGCAGGCAAGTTTGTAAGCCATCTTGCGCAGACTCTTGTCAATCTGTTTCTTCAGCTGTCTTACGCCGCTCTCACGGGTATAGTGCTCGATGATGAACTCGAGGGCATTCTTGTTGAAGCTTACCTTCGGCGAAACCTTGTCGAGTCCGGTGCTTTCCAGCTCTTCCGGTACGAGATGGCGCTTGGCAATCTCTGTCTTCTCTTCGGTGATGTAGCCGCCTACTTCTATCAGCTCCATACGGTCGAGGAGCGGACGCGGAATGACGCTCAGGTCATTGGCTGTGGCGATGAAGAGCACCTTGGAGAGATCGTAATCCATATCGAGATAGTTGTCGTGGAAGGCATTGTTCTGTTCCGGGTCCAGCACTTCGAGCAGGGCTGAGGCAGGATCGCCGTTGAAATTGCTCTGCGCCACCTTGTCAATCTCGTCGAGGATGAAGACAGGATTGCTGCTGCCTGCCTTCAGCATGTTCTTGATGATGCGGCCCGGCATGGCTCCCACATAGGTACGGCGGTGACCGCGGATTTCGGCTTCATCGTGCAGACCGCCCAGCGACATGCGTACATACTTGCGCTTCATGGCTGCTGCGATGCTCTTGCCCAGACTGGTCTTTCCTACGCCCGGAGGACCATAGAGGCAGAGGATAGGACTCTTGCCGCCGCCGTTCAGTGCTCTTACGGCGAGGAATTCCAGGATGCGCTCCTTCACATTCTCCATGCCGTAGTGGTCGTGGTTCAGAATGCGCTTGGCACGGGTCAGACTGAGGTCGTCCTGGGTGTAGGAGTTCCAAGGCAAATCTACCATGGTCTGCAGGAATCCTATCTGTATCGAATAGTCAGGACTCTGCGGGTTCAGGGTGTCGAGCTTGGCAATTTCTTTCTTGAAGATTTTGGCAGTTTCCTCGCTCCAGTTCTTCTGTTTCGCCTTCTCCAGAATCTCCTTCTTCTCCGGACTGGCGTTGCCTTCTCCCAGTTCTTCCCTGATGTTCTTGATCTGCTGCTTGAGGAAGTATTCCTTCTGCTGTTCATCGAGGTCGTAGTGGGTTTTGTTCTCAATCTCAGTCTGTATGCGTAGCAGATGGCGCACCTTGTTCAGAGATCTGATGGCAATCATGATGCGTTCGCTGAGATTTTCCTCTTTCAGCATCTTGATTTTATCCTCGATGGAGAAAGGGAGGAGGGAGCACATGAAGTTGCACTGCATGTGAATGCTCGAGAGTTCGTTGATTGCCTGGATGGCATCATCATTATAGTTGGCGTTTGATTTGATATAGTCTGTCGCTTCGTAATGGAAGTTCTCGTAGAGCATTCTGAAGAGTTCATCGTTGTTCTCGTCAGGCCATTTCTCCGGAAGACTTTTTACGTCAATTACTGTGTAAGGCTCTTTTTGAACGAGATGTTTCATCTGACATCTGCCCAGACCCTGGATGATGATGCTCATCTGGTCTGTGCCAGGCATCTTGATCACCTTGATGAGTTTGGCGAAGACGCCTACAGGGTAAAGGTCTTCTTCGTAGGGCAATTCTGTGTCTTTATTCTTCTGGCAGAATACACAGAATGTGGTGTCTGGCTTCTTTTCCAGCATCCGGACGAGATTCAGACTTTCCTTTCTGCCCACAACGATAGGGGTCATGTTGGTAGGGAAAACTACAATATCTCGCATGCAGAGGGTAGGGTACAAACCTTCTTCCTGGTCTTCGATCAGGGTTTTCGGGTCGCCCTCGTAATCTGCAATCATTTGTATTCGGGTACTTGTTCTTCTATTATCCATTTTTTTGTTATGATTTCTATTTTCCGTGCAAAGGTACTCATTTTTTATGAAATATCGTGGAAGATGATAGATTATTTAATAATAAAATTGCTTTTTCTATATATTAGTACCCGTTTTTATAGATGTAAGTAGCTGCTTTTGCAGGTGGAAGTGGCAATTTCTGCTGTTTGCGATAAAATAAATCGGCGGCGGCTTCGTTTTCTTCTGTAAAGAGACAGAAGAATTTATGGGTAATTTTCGATTTAAACAGTTTGAGATAGAGCAAGACCGTTGTGCCATGAAAGTGGGAACTGACGGCGTTTTGCTGGGTGCATGGGCGCAAGGTGGCAGGCGGATTCTGGACATTGGTTCCGGAACGGGACTGATTTCGCTCATGATGGCGCAGCGTTTTCCTGAAGCTGAGGTCGTAGGGATTGATATGGATGCTGATGCCTGTGGACAGGCGAGGGAGAATGTGATGGCAAGTGCGTTTCGCGACAGGGTGGAAATAGAATGCTGCAGACTGCAGGATTTCGGGGGAGCCGGTGTTTCGAAAACTGCTGAGGCTTCTGGAACTGCTGATGGTTTGAAGGCTGCCGGTGTTTTTGATGCGATAGTGAGCAATCCTCCGTTCTTTGTAGATAGCTTGAAAAATCCGGACAGTAAGAGGACGATGGCGAGACATACGGACAGCCTTCCGTTCCGCGATTTGTTTGCGGGTGTAAAACGGCTGCTTTCTGATGACGGTATTTTCTCTGCAATTGTTCCCGTAGAAGTAGTGGAGCAGTTTGTTGCAGAGTCTTGTATATTAGGTTTTTATCTTATACGGAAGTGTGGCGTAAAGACGGTAGAGCGCAAGCAGTCAAAGCGCTTTATGCTGAGTTTTGCCAAGCATCGCATTTCGCCTTATGAAGAGCATGTTGAAACGATGATGGATTCGCAGGGAAACCGCTCGGAATGGTATAGGAAAATAACGGAAGAATTCTACCTTTTCTAGGAGTGTTGAATGTTGAGTGTTGAATGTTGAATGAACACTCCCTCTAAATTCAACACTCAACATTCAACACTCAACATTCCCTTAAAGGTTTAGCTTCTTCTGCACCAGTTTGCTGATAGCTTCTACTCTTTTGCTCTGGCGCTGGATGTCTTTATGAATATCATCGCGCACGGCATTGATGTCGTTGAAGAAATCGGCAAAGGCAGACTGAATCATGTTCGGCTTGCGGTCGTTCTTGTTGGCAAACGGGTTCACCAGCATCTTGATTCCCTTTTCTTCCAGGTGAACATCAATCTCTGCCCCTGTCATCACAGGGTCGCCATCATAATGGATTACGCCTGGCTGACTGCGGGTGATATGGAGCTTCTTGCAGCGGAACGACTTGATCTTCGAATTCTTGTCCAACGTCTTGTTGAACATGTCGAAACTTACCTGAGGCGCCTCGATTACATCAAATGGTTCCATGATGACGACATCCATCAAACCGTCGCTCATGGATGCTTGAGGGGCAATATAGGCATTGTTGCCATACTGAGATGCGTTGGCACAGGAAATGAGGAACGCCTTATACTGTTTGGTGCCCGTCTCGTCCTCCAGCGTGTAAGTCTCAGGCTTATACTTCAATCCCTCGCGCAGGATATTTTCAGCATAAGTGATAGGACCACGCTTGCCGCTCTCGGCAAACTTCATGCTGACGAAAGCGTCAAAGCCCATGCCGCAGGTGCAGAAGAACGGGTGGTCGTTGATGACACCATAATCCAGATCTCTAATCTGGCATTGGTTGATGACCTCGATGCATTTCTTCAGGTTCATCGGGAGCAGCAGATGTCTTGCCAATCCGTTGCCCGAACCGCAAGGCAGAATGCCGAGGGCAGTATCGGAGTGAACCAGCGAGCGGGCTACCTCGTTGACGGTGCCGTCACCACCAACCGCCACAACCACATCTACATGGTCGTTCTTCGCTTCGGTAGCAATTTCCGAAGCGTGCCCAGCTCTTTCAGTCATTCTTATCTCGTACTCAAAAAGCTCTTTGTCCAAAACAGAATCTATCAGACTCGGAACTGCCGCCTTGCTGGCTGTTCCTGAAATCGGATTCATGATGAAAAGTATCTTTTTCTTCATTATATAGTCAAGAGTTTGTAAAATTTAGGCTACAAAAGTAATAAAAATACCCAAAATAACAAGAAATATCGATTAAAAAAACTATAAAAGTAAACTTTCTTATAAAAAAAGCCGTTTATTGAGTTCTTTTTTGTATCTTTGCACCCTGAAAGTTAGAAAAGTATAAAAAAAGATAATAAAGTACACCTATTAATAATGGGACAATTACAAGAAAGATACAAGAATTATCGTGAACCTCAGAAGTATATGGCTGCCGGTGTGTATCCATATTTCCGCGAGATCACAAGTAAGCAGATGACAGAGGTAACCGACATCGATGGTCATAAAATCCTGATGTTCGGTTCTAATGCTTATCAGGGTTTGACTAATGACCAGCGTGTTATTGATGCAGCTAAGGCTGCGCTCGACAAGTATGGTTCTGGTTGTGCAGGAAGCCGTTTCCTCAATGGTACGCTCGATTTGCACGTGCAGCTCGAAAAGGAGCTTGCTGAGTTTATGGGCAAGGATGAAACTTTGTGTTTCTCTACAGGATTCTCTGTAAACCAGGGTGTCTTGGCTTGCGTAGTAGGTCGTAACGACTATATTATCTGCGATGACCGCGACCACGCAAGTATCGTAGATGGCCGCCGCCTCTCATTCGCTACCCAGCTCCACTACAAGCACAACGATATGGAAGATTTGGAGCGCGTGCTCTCTAAGCTCCCTCAGGAGGCTATCAAGCTCATCGTTGTTGACGGTGTCTTCTCTATGGAGGGCGACCTGGCTAACTTGCCTGAGATTGTAAAGCTCAAGCATAAGTACAACTGCTCTATCATGGTAGACGAGGCTCATGGTCTTGGCGTATTCGGCAAGCAGGGTCGTGGTGTATGCGACCACTTCGGTCTGACCGACGAGGTAGACCTTATCATGGGTACATTCTCTAAGAGTCTGGCTTCAATCGGCGGTTTCATCGCATCAGACAAGGATACTATCAACTTCCTCCGTCACAACTGCCGTACTTACATCTTCAGTGCATCCAATACTCCAGCTGCCACAGCAGCAGCTCTCGAGGCTCTCCACATCATTCAGAATGAGCCAGAGCGTTTCGAGAATCTCTGGGATGTAACCAACTATGCCTTGAAGCGTTTCCGCGAGGAAGGTTTCGAGATTGGCGAGACAGAGAGTCCTATCATTCCTCTTTACGTACGCGATGCTGAGAAGACATTCGTTGTTACCAAGATGGCTTACGATGCAGGTGTGTTCATCAACCCTGTTATTCCTCCAGCTTGTGCTCCTCAGGATACATTGGTACGTTTCGCACTCATGGCTACTCATACAAGAGAGCAGGTTGAGCAGGCTGTCCAGATCTTGAAGAAGATTTTCGTAGAAGAGGGAATCATCAAGTAAAATCAGATTTGCCGGTCTTCTCGGTTTGACAGATTCGGGCAGTCGGTTTCTGATTTAAAAGTTCAGCAAGTATGGTTGCGGTTCTTTGCCGCTACTATATATATAATAAGGTATAAGGGCAATTCCGGATAGGGGTTGCCCTTGTTTTGTGCCCGGTTTTCAAGGATTTTGCATTAAAATGCATGTTTTTTTGAAAAAAGTTAGGTAAAAATTTGGTGGAATCGAAAAAATGTAGTACCTTTGCACTCGCAATTCAGAAATGATGCTTAAAGCAATGCTTAAAAGGTGTCGTAGAGATGAGTAAGCGGGGTGTAGCGCAGTCCGGTAGCGCGCCTGTTTTGGGAACAGGTGGTCGCAGGTTCGAATCCTGTCGCCCCGACTCAATTTACTCTCAGTCAAACCTTTAGCAAAGCATAAGCGGGGTGTAGCGCAGCCCGGTAGCGCTCCTGTTTTGGGAACAGGTGGTCGCAGGTTCGAATCCTGTCGCCCCGACAACAAGAAAGCTAAGAAGAGACAAATCTTCTTAGCTTTTTTGCTATATAAAACTCCCGCCCTGGATGGGCTGGAGGGGGATAACGCAACAGAGTAATTATTATATACGTTTTAATTTTATAGAATCATGATTATTACGATAGCGCGCCAGTGTGGATGTGGCGCTATTCGCGTGGGCAAGCTGCTCGCCGAAAAGTATGGTATTCCTTTTTATACCCGTAAGAATTTGATGGAAATGGCTGAACAGAGAGGAGTGCTCGACGAGATGGAGGCTTTCTTCGATGAGCGGCCGGTAGATGAACTGCTCTTCTCGATGTCGTCGCTTGGCGAAACGCAGAGGGCGCTGACAGAAAAACCGCTCCATACACTTGCCGATATGATAGGCGATGAAGACTGTATCATCATCGGCCGTTGCGGAAACTATATCTTCCGCGAGCGCAAAGACCTGATTTCTGTTTTCCTGAGCGGCAATCTGGAGGCTCGCATCAAGGATATTCAGGAAGAACAGGGACTTTCGTATGATGAGGCTGAGGAGTTTGTAGAGCACACCGAGGATTGCAGAGTGGCTTATCATAAGTATTATACAGGCCTTACCTGGGGAAATGCCGATGATTACGACATCTGCCTGGATACGGTGCGCCTGGGCGTAGAAGAGACGGCAAGCCTCATTGAGCAGTACGTTAGCTTGATATAAATTTAAAGTAGATCAACATGAAGTTTTTAATTCAATTTTTGATAATCATAGCGTTCTCCTTTGCTGGAGAATTGCTCCATTTTTTGCTGCCATTGCCTATTCCGGCAAGCATCTATGGCATCATCCTGCTCTTCCTTGCGCTGGAAACAAAACTGATCAAGGTGAAGCATATCCGCGAAACCAGCAGTTTCCTCATTGCCATCATGCCCGTGATGTTTATTCCGGCTGCCGTAGGACTGATTGATTCATATCAGGATATCGGTAATGCATGGTTCCAGTATATCGTAGTTACGGTGGTAAGCACCTTCGTCGTGATGGGTGCTTCGGGCTGGATTACGCAGTTGGTAATCAGAAAAGGAAAGGAGGCGAAAAAATGAACCAGTTGTTCCAGGATTCGGTTTTCTTCGGCGTTCTCATCAGTCTGGCTGCCTACGGCATAGGCATGCTGCTGAAGCTGAAGACGGGATGGTCGCTGATGAACCCGCTGCTCATCTCCATCATCCTCGTTATCATCACTCTCCTGCTGACGGGCGTAGATTACAAGACCTATTCGGCGGGCGCCAACAGCATCAGCTATCTGCTCACACCAGCCACCATCTGTCTGGCTGTGCCACTTTATCAGCAGGTTGAGCTTCTGAAGAAGAATTATCGGGCTGTGCTGATCGGCATTGTTTCGGGCGTGCTGGCGAGTCTCTGCTCCGTGCTCATTCTCGCCCTCATCTTCCATTTCGACCATGCGTCCTACGTTACCTTCCTGCCTAAGAGCATCACTACCGCCATCGGTATCGGCGTTTCTGAGGAGTTGGGCGGTCATGTTTCGGTTTCGGTGGTTGTCATCATCGTAACGGGTGTGCTGGGCAACATCTTTGCCGAGAAGTTCCTGAAGCTTCTCTCCATCAAGGAGCCTATTGCCAAAGGTATCGCCATCGGCTGTTCTGCCCATGCGCTGGGTACGGCAAAGGCGATGGAAATGGGTACCATAGAGGGAGCCATGAGCAGTCTGAGCATCGTGGTTTGCGGTGTGATGACGGTTGTTGGCTCATCCATCTTTGCTCTGTTTATGTAGAGGCAGATACAATAATATTTCCCTTTTTCCGTTTTTATAGATATGAAACGGAAAAAGGGATTTTTTTATATAATGGGTGTAGGGATGGCGATGAGCGCCCTGCTTGCCAGTTGTGCCGACGATGAGAGTTTCTCAACGTCGAGGGGCGATGTGCTCTCGTTTTCGGTAGATACGCTGAAGATGGACACCACCTTCTCGAATGTGCCTACGCCTACCCGAAGCTTCTGGGTTTACAACCGTACGGGCAAGGCTCTGCGCTGCCAGTCGGTGCGTCTGGAAAATGGTAACCAGAAGGGCTACCGGGTGAATGTTGACGGCTCTTATCTGGGCACCGAAGCGGGATTCCAGACGCAGAATGTGGAGATCAGAAAGGGTGACAGCATACGTGTGTTCGTAGAACTGACTTCGGCGATGCAGAACAGCGAAGAGCCGCAGCTGGTGAGCGACAACCTGGTGTTTGCGCTGGAAAGTGGCGTGGAGCAGAAGGTGAACCTGAGGGCGTTTTCATGGGATGCGATGAAACTCAATTCGCTCGAGGTGAAGCAGGACCAGCTGCTGGAGAGCACGCTGCCGGTAGTGGTTTATGGCGGCATCAGGGTTGATGAGGCGGCTACGCTGACCATTGCTCCGGGCACCCAACTCTATTTCCACGAGAATGCGGGTTTGCAGGTGTTCGGGTCGCTGAAGGTTGAGGGCGAAAAGGACAGGGAAGTGGTGATGCGGGGCGACCGACTGGACCACATGTTCGATTATCTGCCTTATGACCGCACACCGGGACAATGGCAGGGAATCAGACTGATGTCTTCGGCTCATGACTGCAAGATTTCGTTTGCTGATATTCATAGTGCTTACGATGCTGTGATGATAGAAGCGGGCGATGCTACGAAGCAGAAACTGCTCATCGAGAATGCTACGATTCATAACAGTCAGGGCTACGGTGTGAGGATTGATTCTGCCAAGGTGCAGATTTATAACTCGCAGATAACCAACTGCTTGAAGCATCCGCTCTATGTTGAGGGTGGCGATGTTGAGGTAAACGGCTGCACCATAGCCCAGTTCTATCCGTTTGACGGGCGCCGCGAGTCTGCCATCGGTTTTGCCTCTCCGCTGCCTCGTTTCGAGGTAAGAAATTCGCTCGTAACGGGCTATCATGATGATGAGGTGGTCTGGGAGGCTCCGAAAGAGGAGGATGCCTTCAATTTTCTCTTCGACCATTGTGTGTTGCGCACGGAGAAGCTGGAGACGGACGACAGTCTGAAGTTCACCCATGTGGTTTATGAGGACATCAAGGATACGACGGTGTTTGCCGAGAAGCATTTCCGCCTTTTCGACACCGATAATCTGAAGTATGATTTCCATCTGCGCAAGGAGTCGGCAGCAATAGGAAAGGCAGATGCCGAAACCCTGCCTGCAACCGACCGTGATGGTTTGCCGAGAAAGAAAGAGCAGCCTGCCGCAGGATGCTTTGAGTATAAGGAGGAATAATGAGTATAAGGAGGAATAATGATTATAAGGCGAAATAATGACTGAACTTTCGAATTTTTTCGCCACACGCCCTGAAAGGGCAGAAGCTCCTAGCCCAGGGCATCGCCCTGGGTAATTACGGACGCAAACCTGTCGCCCTGTAAGGGCAAAAGCTTTAAAATACCGGAATTAATAAAGCTTTTGCCCTTACAGGGCGACTTACTGATTGCTATTACACCCAGGGCGTTGCCCTGGGCTAGGAGCTTCTGCCCTTTCAGGGCGTGCTGCTTCTAGAACTTTGGTTCTTTACCTTTCTTATTCCTTTATGTTTGAATCTACGAAGCAGAAGGGGAGAAGGTCTTTGATGCTGTCGAAGCAGTAGGTGCCGTTCTCGCCATAGAGCAGGATGCGTACGGGGCGCTGGTAGCGGTCTTCCATCTCCAGTATCACCTGGCGGCAGGCTCCGCATGGCGAGATAGGCGACTTGAGGAAACCATTCCCGTTTCTCGCTGCTATGGCGAGCGTCAGGATAGGCTGGTCGGGATAGTTGCTCTGGGCACCGAAGATGGCGCTGCGCTCGGCACAGAGTCCCGACGGGAAGGCGGCGTTCTCCTGGTTGGCTCCAATCACTATTCTGCCGTCGGCCAGAAGCAGGGCTGCTCCCACATAGAAGTGGCTGTAGTTAGCATACGCATTGCTGGTGGCAGCCTTCGCCCTGTTTACGAGCTCCTGCTCCTGCTGGCTCAACTCTGAGAGCTGAGCCACCATGTATCTGATGTTTAGGTTTTGCTCTTTCATAGATATAATGTTTTTATGATTTCTTTATTTCGTGTAGAAGTCGATGATGTCCTGCAGCGCCTTCTTGCATACCGGGCAGAATTCCGGCGTTTCGTTGATGCGCATACGGCAGTCCTGCACACCGCGGTAAACGCCCTTCAAGCTGTATCCGGCACCTTCGAAGACACCCACCTTGCTCACCGCCTCCTTCTCTTTCTTTGAGAGTGGAGTAGGAATCTTGGTCTTCTTGTCTATCATGTTCTCCCATTTTCCGTGGAAATCGGCAAGGGTGGTGATGTTCTTCTCCCAAGGCTCTACATCGTGAGGATACATCGGTATCTGCTCCTGCTCGTAGGCGTATTCATCGGCAAGTCCGGCAAAGGAATGGCCAAACTCATGCACCACTACCGGCTTGAACCATTTCTGGTGGCAGGTGGTGAGATTGTATGAATTGAGGATGCCGCCACCGCCATACTTATCCGAATTTACCAGCACGATGATGTGCTCGTAAGGGGTACCTGCCAGCCAGTTGTGCAGGTCTTTGAGATGCAGGGTAGTAAGGTAGCGGTCGCTGTAGAAGGTATCGAAATGAGAGCTGAGGGCGGTCTCGTGCCAGATGCCCTGGGCTGGGATGCTAGGTCCGCTCTGCTTGGATGGCGATTTTACGGCTACGATGTTGAAGCGGTCTCTCATGCTCTTGAAGGGTTCGTGGGCGAAGATGGCCTCTGTAGCCTCCTGCGCATCTTTCAGGAATATAGGCATCTCTGCATCGGTATAGCCTTCTGCCACGTATGCGATGTGGATGCATCGGGTGGTGTCGGCAGCCTGCTGCAGGGTGACGTATGGTGTAGGCTTGTTGCCTTTCTGATGAATCAGAATGTCCTTAGGTGCTACCTGGTGGGTGAGCGTGGTGGTTATCTCGCGGCGGTTGTTGCGCAGGTCGAGGGTGATGTCTACGGTATCTTTCGGCATCGGAACGAGGAATACGTTCTCGAAACTCTGCGTGTTCTTCTCTGCCTCTGGATAGGAGAGCCATTCCTGGAAGAGGGTGGAGAAGGAGTTGCGGTAGATGATTTTGCCCGAGCGGTGGTCGCGTACGGTTATCTGTCCGTTGCCCTCTACCGGGAGTTCGGCCAGTCGCTGCCGTTTGCCGTACCAGCGTGGCATTACGTTGAGTTCGTCTACGGCTATCATCTGCTGCTTCTGGTTGCCGGCAAAGGTATAGTCTACCCGCAGCGTCTTGTCTGTGAAATAGTCGTCAAAGTTTTGCGCCTTTATTGTGCCGGGCGCCATCAGCATCGCCATGGTGGCGAGGGATAATATCATTCTCTTCATTGTATTTTCATTTGAAATTCACATTCACATTCACATTTCTCACCGAATCACCAAGTGACCGAATCACTAATCACTAATCACTAAAAAATAATCACTAATCACTTATCTCACCCTCAGTCGTGTTCCTACGCTTACCGGGATGTTAGGGTCGAGATGGTTCATCTTGTAGAGTTTCTCCAGTCGGATGCCATACTTCTGCGAGATGGTGTACATGCTTTCGCCCGGCTGTATCACGTGAGGGCGCTTCTTATACTGCTTAGGTGCCTTGGAGCGTTTCTTCTTCAGATAGATGATGTCGCCCTTGTGCAGCACGGCGTGCTTGTCGCGCTCGTTGTAGCGAGCCAGTTTGCGCCAGCTGATGCCCACCTCCTTGCCTATGCGCTTGAAGGTGTCGCCTTCGCGGGCATAGAGATAGTAATTCTTGTTGAAGATATGGATAGGGTGCAGCAATCCTTCGGCGTTTACAGGCTGGTCGGTACCGCTGTGGGTAGCCATGAAGCGGTCGTAGCGCTTGGCCTTGTCATACTGGTTGAGCTTGTAGAGCTCTATAATCTGTATCAGCTTGTTGGCATACTGCGGGTTGGTGGCGTAGCCGCAGGCTTTCAGTCCGCGAGCCCATCCCTTGTAGTCGTGCTGCGAGAGTTCGAAGAGGCGTGCGTAGCGTGGCTGGCGCGCCAGAAACTTGCTGTGGTCTTCGTAGCTGTCTCTTGCGTCCTGGTATACGCGGAAGCATTCGCCCCGGGCATCATCGTCGTGGTACTGGGTAGGCCCCGTCCAGTTGTGACATTTTATGCCGAAGTGGTTGTTGCCCTGGCGTACGAGGTCGCTCCTTCCTGCCGCACTCTCAAACAGTCCCTGTGCTAGGGTGATGCTGGCTGGAATGCGGTAACGGAGCATCTGCTCGATGGCAAGATCCTTATACTGATTGATATATGTCTGATAGGCCTGGTTCCACTTCAGCTGTGCGCCCATCGGGAGGCAGCAGAGCAGAGCGAGCCCTAAAATGTTTGCTTTTAGATGATTCATTCTGCAAAAATATAAAAAAAAACGGATAAATCGCGGTTTATTACAAAATTTTTAATATCTTTGCACAAAATATTGCATATTGAACTTTCGCATGTGGCTTAAGTACGGGCTGAAGGCCCAAAAGCTCCAGAAGCAGCACGCCCTGAAAGGGCAGAAGCTCCTAGCCCAGGGCATCGCCCTGGGTATAA
>ERZ773192.416-NODE-416-length-54476-cov-49.361625_pt1 | contig 54476 bp, 56 predicted proteins | sample MGYA00581010_ERZ773192 | MGnify/ENA primary metagenome ERZ773192 (study PRJEB29015, sample SAMEA2737741) | human gut metagenome | biome: human gut; feature: human-associated habitat; material: faeces | place: China | collected 2012 ...
GAAGCCTTGTATTCATGCCATTTTTGTGCCCATCATTAACATAATGGCTTTGTCCCAATAAATGGCGTTTCCCAACGCCCGATAGCGGTGGGAGGATAGGATTTCCCCGCCGTCCGCGCCGTACTTTGTCCAGCCCTCCGGCAGCCCCATGAGCCGCTCACATTCCGTTTCCGTGGGAAAGCGGACACAGCCACCGGCGGGATCGTCCTCATACCAAAAGGCAAAGGGCGAAATGCCGCCCGCTAACAGAGTGGGAAAAGGGTCAGTTGGCAGTCCGAAGCTGTTTCGGAACGCTGTTTCCGTCCGCTCCTTGGCAGACGCCCGCATACGGAAGCATTGAAATGGTCGGGTGACTGGTACACGCCGCCCTGCTTCAATAAAAGAGCCTCGATCTCCGCAGGCGGCGGGCAGCCCGCGACCTCCGCCAAGTGCAGGAAGTGGCTGCATTGTGCGGGGCTTAAATAGTATTTCGTGTGAACGCCGTCCTCCAAAGTCTGCCACAAGAAAGATGCGCTGCCGTCGTGCCAGCCGGGGGCTTGCCCAATGTTGGGCGTCCATGAGCCGCCAGCAGAGGTCAGGCGTTCGCCCTCGCACCATTCCGGCTCCTGCCCATCTTCCAGAAGCAGGCATTGAAACATCGGCGTCTGTGAAAGCGGATAGGACGGCTCTAAAATCCATCCGGTCATTTGATGAAAACGCTCCCATGACGTTTTCCCAAACAGCGATTGCTGGAAATAGACCATTTGTCGCCTCCCTCATTTCACGGATAATGCGGATGGCTTGAAAGAACAGGCTGGACTTTTCTCCCGCAAGCCCCTTGCGGTTGCCGATCTGCGAGAGATTTTGACACGGTGAGCCAAAGGTGATGATATGGACGGGCGGGAGATCCCGCCCGTCCAGCTTTGTCACATCCCCCAAATGCGCCATATCGGGAAAGTGGCGCTTGGTGATGGAGATAGGGGCTTTTTCAATCTCGCTTGCCCATATTGGCTCAATGCCACAGCGCACCGCCGCCAGCGGAAACACGCCGATCCCGTCAAACAGGCTCCCCAGCCGGAGCGCCGTCATCTTATCTGCGCCCCTGTCCCTTGACGGTCAAAATGCCCTCAAGGGTGGTGGCGGTGATCCCGAGCCGCTGGGCAACGGCGATGTCATTTTTCATGGCCTCGGTGACGGTATGACCGCACACCACCAGCACATGAGAGCGGCGGAGCAGATCGCGCCCCATGTCGATGCCGCTCTTATGCTCCTCGGGAACGGCGTCATTGAGGAAAAGGGGCTGATAAAGCGTCGGGCAGATAGGCGAAAAGCCCGCTTCATACACCGTGCGGCAATACTTGGCAGCCTGCTCCGTCGCCTCGCAGGGGTCACCGCTCCATGCGGCGGTGATATATGCAAGGGGTCGTTTCATTGTAAAAACCTCCATTCATAAACGAAAGACCTCGGGACAAAAAGTCCCAAGGTCACTTTTCCAAATCTGTTTTCTTTTCGGGCTTGCCCAGCTCGGGCGGCTGCTTGGCCTTCCAGTCATCCAGCAGAGAAATGATCTTGTCTTTCATTTCCCTCGGGGACTTGTCCTTGCCGAAATACTTTTCCAGTTCCGCACTATTGATGATCACCTTGTCTACCTCCTTTTTCTCCTGTGACAGAATACCGTCGATCACATCGCCGTTGAGCTTGCCGTCCTTGTCCAGCTCCCTCATTTTCTGTGCCTGCGACAGCGAGGGCGAGGACTGCTGCCCCTCGATGGATACGGCGATATATTTCTGATGCTTCGGACGGATGAATGAGATCTCTACCGCCGGGGTAAATGCCAGCTTTTTCTCGTCCACCATTTTCTGCAAATCCGGCACAAGCTCGGTCAGGCGGATATACCGCTGTACCTGCTTATAGTTCATGCCGTTGCGATCTCCCACGACCTGCGTGGAGCGTTTTCCGGCGTCCTTGTCCTCCTCGCCGGGGCGGGAGCCTTGGTGCTTGATAGCCTCCACCTGCATTTTCAAAGACTGTGCCTTTTCCGTAGGCAAAATCTTTTCGCGGTGGCGCAGGTTGTCATCCGTCATGGCGAGGATGGCCTCATCGTCCGTCATGTTGCGGACGATACACGGCATATTCGCAAATCCGGCAAGCTCGCTTGCCCGCTGGCGGCGGTGGCCTGCGATGATCTCATAGCCGCCATCCTCACGGGGACGCACCAGCGCGGGCTGATTGACGCCCGCCGCCTTGACCGACTCCACAAGCCCCTGCATCTCCGCATCGTCCCGGACACCAAAGGGATGATTTTTAAACGGGTGCAGATCGGACAGGTTGAGATAGACGATCTCCTCTTTTTCGGCACGGGTGGCGTCACGGGGCGCAGACGGCTCCGGCGTAATCTCCGCGCCAGCGGGAGCACCGCCCTTATCCACGGCAGGCTTCTCCGGGGTGGGCTTGCTTTGGGACTTTTTGTCCCGAGGTTTGGGCGGCTTGGCCTTGTCGGGAGCGGCCTTGCCATCCTTGGGCGGTCGGCCTCTGCCGGGTTTGGCAGCCTTGTCCTTTTCCGTGGGCGGCTTCTGCTTGACCGCCTTTTTCTCTTCCTTGGCCGCCTCGTCACGGGCAGCGGCAAAATCCACCACCTTGACGGAATGTGCCGGGGCAGGGGCGTCCTTGCCGGGAGTGGGCGGCTGCGCCCGCTCCTTTTCGGCTTTGGGGACTTCGGGAGCGGCAGGCTCCTCCATCTCGGCGTGGATAACAGCGTCGGCGGGATCAGGCACGGCCTCGCCCATTTCAAAGAGCGCCGCCTGCCCCTCATGTTCCAGCATGACAGTCTCTGCGTCGGTCAGCACAGGCTCGGGAGCGGGCTGCTCCGGCACGGCGGCATTTTCTACTGCGGGAGCGGGAGCCTCGGCGGACGGGGCTGCCTCGGGAATGTTTTTCTTATCATCTGCCATTTGCAAACCTCCTTTTCGTGGCATGAAAAAAAGCCAGTCCGCAGACTGGCTGGGTGGAAGTGACCTCCCTTCATGGTTTTATATATGAAAACGCCGCCCGTTGTCCTGTTGGGCGGCGTTAGCATCCTTTGGACATTTCAAAGCCCTTATTCAAGTTGTTCCAATATTCATTGCCTTTCGACATGTACTGTGATATAATTTGTGTAGTTATTTTACAAACAGGGAGGGTGTCGACATGGTCAAAGGGATTCATATTATCAAATATCGCAAGCTTGAAAATATGGAACTTGAGTTCTCGAAAGGAATAAATGTGTTATCCGGCACCAATGGAACCTGTAAAACTTCCTTATTGCATATAATAAGCAATGCCTTTCAAGCTGTTACAAAGAAGTGTGGGTGGCTGACAGACGCTTCTTGTTTAGATGTGATAAGACAAGTAAACAATATGACCAATCCTAAGATTGAGTCATTAACAAAGGGCGATAAGACCCATAATGATCCCGCAAACGGTATAAAAGGAACAATTTTCTCTGTGGATTATTATGGACATACATCACTCGAATTTAGAAAACATAACTCGAAATTAAACAATCGATATGCTGTTAAGCCGTGGTATCGCCCTGGAACGACAGAAAAACTTCCTTATTGTCCAGTAATATATTTAGGCCTTACTCGTCTATATCCGTTTGGAGAGTATATGAATGATGAGGCTGTACAAAAGTTGAAAAAGAACTTGCCTGAAGAGTATCAGAACATAATTTCAACGATTTATAACAGCCTAACGGGTATCAATATTTCCTCTGTAACTTCACAGAAAATGGGAGATATTAAAACCAGGGCGGACTTTGAGAGTGATAAAGACGGGATTGATTCCAATACCATATCGGCCGGCGAGGATAATCTTTTTATTATTATCTGTGCTTTGGTGTCTCTGCGATATTATTTTGAAAGAATCACAAGCACTAATGAAATCGAAAGTATACTTTTGATTGACGAATTTGATGCAACACTTCATCCTTCTCTGCAAGAGCGTCTACTAAAAATATTCAGACATTATTCTGAAGCATATAAAATCCAAATCATATTTACAACGCATAGTTTGTCGACTGTAGATGCCGCCTTGAAAAGCAGAGATAATGTAATATACTTAATTGACAATGTTACGAATGCTATCGTAATGGAATCTCCTGATATATACAAGATAAGACGTCACTTGTCTGGAATAACAGGGGATGACATCTATTTGAATAAGTCCATTCCAATTTTTACGGAAGATGCAGAAGCACGAGTTTTTTTGAATACTCTTTTTGACTATTTTGAAAACACCACAGATGAATTTCCATCAGTCCGTAGATTCTTTCATCTTGTCGATGCCAATATTGGCTGTACCAATTTGAAATCAATTTTTAGTGATAGTTATTTGCTGCAAACAACTATGAAATGTGCGTGCGTTTTAGATGGTGATCAATCCCAGGACATGAATAAGTATATTATTACTCTTCCGGGCGGAGACTCCCCTGAAAAAGTAATAATGAGTTACGCACAAATGATTTATGATAACGGTTCGACATTTTGGACCAATTCAACTATTCTTGAATTAAATTATGGCAAGGCACATTTTCGTGATGATGTTAAACCTGATATAGACGATATTGGTGCACAGCTTCGCACATTACGGGAAAGCGGCGAAAGCACTCACGGTAAAGATCGAGAATTACGGAAAAAGGTTTTTCTAAAGCATCAACGATTCTTTGAACTTCTTTTCAAACATTGGGTCAGAGATGAAGAAAATGCGGATGTGGTCAACAAGTTTTACAAGAACTTAAATATCATCTTTAAGAAAGTTGCCGAATTTCATGGAATAAATCCACAACTGTGGACAGTAAGATAGTCTATAGATGGGGGGGTGATACAATGCCAATCACAGTTTCTCCGCTTCGTTATCCCGGAGGAAAATCAAAATTCTATTCCTATGTTAAGGAAATTTTGACCTGTAATAATATGTTGGGTGAATCTTATATGGAGCCGTTTGCGGGAGGCGCTGGTTTGGCACTGAAGCTTCTGCTTAATAATGATGTTTCTCGGATAATCATAAATGATTTTGACCCTGCTATATATTCGTTTTGGTACAGCATTCTCAACGAACCAGACGCGTTCTGTGAATTGGTTGAACAGACCGCATTGACTGAAAACGAATGGGCAAAGCAAAGAAGTATATATTTACAACTTGACAAGAGTAAGCCGTTAGAGCTCGGTTTTTCAACTTTTTACCTAAACAGGACAAATGTATCGGGTGTTGTCAAGGGCGGAATGATTGGAGGAAAAGGTCAAAATGGGCAATACGGTTTAGATGCACGTTTCAATCGGACAACACTTATCCGAAAAATAAATAATATCGCTGCTCGAAAGGATCAAATAGTTTTACTCAACCAAGATGCAAAGGATTTACTGCAACCGCATGAGCTTCGTAGATTCTATAAAACTTTTATTAACCTTGACCCTCCATATGTAAAAAAAGGAGCACAGTTATACAAAAATGCCTTTTCTGAGACAGACCATAGGGAACTATGCGAGCTAGTAAAAAGATGCAATCGAAAGTGGATCGTCACATATGATGTCTGCCCTTTAGTTGCTGAACTATATAGCTCATATCGCAGTAGCTATCTTGATGTTACTTATAGCATACAAGCCAGCAAGAAGGCTAAAGAATACATCTTTTTTAGCGATAATCTAATATTGCCACAAGAAATAATCCTACACTCCAAATAAAAACCGTTGCGTATTGATTGCGCTCTCTCAGCTTAGGGGGTATGTAACCGCACTAACCGGGAGAGCGCTTGAATGGCATTCAAGAGGTCAGCGGTTCGATCCCGCTTATCTCCACCACAAAAAGGAAACCACGACATCCGTCGTGGTTTTCTTTTTGCCTCTATCCGGAAACCCGTCTCAATTTGAGACGGGTTTCGGCAGATTATTCACTTTCCTCTGTTCCCTCCGGGAGAGCCTCTGTACCCTCCGGCAGCTCCGCTGCGCGCTCCTCCTCGGTGATGGTGGGGATAAACGCCTTCGCCAGCTTGCCCTTGCCGCGCTGCTTGATATAGAAGTACCCTATGGTACTGAACACCACCGCGCCGATGAAGTTCACGAACAGATCCCCCATGGTGTCGTACAGCCCGATGTCCAGGTATCCGCCGAGCCCCAGCTCCTGCCCGTTTATCGTCACCGAGGTGATGCCGTCGATGGTCACGGGGATGTTGCTGTTGGTGGGATCCAGCATCACCGAGGTGATGGCGTTCACCACCGTGTCCTTCTGCATATCCATCATGAACAGCCTGTCCATGCCGAACTCGAAGAACTCCCACAGTACGCCCACGGTCATGGAGAAGCAGAACGCCGCCACAGCCACATAGATAGGGGACAGCTGAAACTTGATCTTGCTGTTGCGGTTGAGAATGTCGATGAGCGCGAACCCCGTGGCGGCGCACAGAAATCCCGTGGTGGTGTGCAGCATGGAGTCCCAGTGCGGATAGGTGATGAAGTAGCACTTCAGCTCGCCCAGTATCTCCGATGCGAAAATAAACAGCAGTATGATGATCTCCAGCGTGGACGGCAGCTCGATGCCGAAGTTCTGCTGGATAAAAAACGGCAGGACAAACAGTCCCAGTACCAGCAGGCAAATAAACGCGCTCTCATATTCGCCGCGGATGATGGAGGACACCAGCGTAGCCAGTACGATCAGCCGCAGTACGGTGTATACGGCGAACACGGTGGGCTGCCGCCTGATGACGGCCTTCAGCTGCGGGCCCAGGTGCCGCGGGGCCTTTTTCTTACGTTCCATAGTGTATCCCTTTCTGCGTGTCATTTCCATTTTCCGGTATTATACCGCAAAATACGAAGAAATACAATAAAAATGACAGCGCGGCAGGACCGAGCCGACCTTCGTCAAGCGTCTCGCGCGCCCAGTAGGATAGAAACAGCGCCCCGCCATCTGGCGGGGCGCTGCTGTATGCGTTTGTTACTTTGTGCCGAAAATGCGGTCGCCAGCATCGCCCAGACCGGGCACGATGTAGCCGTGCTCATTCAGGTGATCGTCCAGCGCACCGGCGTAGATGTCCACGTCCGGGTACAGCTTCTGGATGTGCTCAATGCCCTCCGGGGCCGCCACCAGCACCATCAGCTTGATGTGCTTGCAGCCGCGCTTCTTCATCTCGCCGATGGCCTCCGCGGCGCTGCCGCCGGTGGCCAGCATGGGGTCCACGATCAGCACATCGCGCTCGGCCACATCCTTGGGCATCTTGCAGAAATAGGGGTGCGGCTCCAGCGTCTCCTCGTCGCGGTACATACCGATGTGCCCCACACGGGCGGAGGGCACCATCCGCAGCACACCGTCCACCAGACCCAGGCCCGCACGGAGGATAGGCACCACCACGAACTTACGGCCCGCCAGCGTGGGCGCGTCCATCCCGCAGATGGGGGTCTCGATGTGCTTGGTGGTCAGGGGCAGATCACGGGTGGCCTCATAGGTGATGAGCATACCGATCTCGGATACCAGCTCCCGGAAATCCTTGACGCTGGTGTTCTTGTCCCGCATGATGGTCAGCTTGTGCGCCACCAGGGGATGGTTCATGATGTGGACCTTCTCGCTGTACATGATGTTATCCTCCGTGTATATGAAATTTAAAGGGTATACGTTTTACTCCGCCGTCAGGGACAGCCCCCTGGCCAGCCGTTCGCGCTCCGCCTGGCTCAGCCGCAGATACACCGGCTGCAATTCCTGGGCGGAACACGTCAGCCCCTGCGCGGCAAGATGCTCCGCCGCCAGCGCCACGCCCGCGGCGCTCTGCTGCCGGTGCAGGGGAGAGGCCAGCCGGCACCCGATCCCCGCCTTCTGCAAAAAGTCGTACAGCAGCGCCGCGCCGTCGCCCACGATCAGCTTTGGCTCCGGCATGGCGGCCAATTCCTCCGCCACCAGCTCCATAGCCACGGCCCTGTCCGCGCATAGTCTCGTAACGCGGCCGTTTTCTGTCCGGAACAGCGCGTTGTACACCTGCTGCCGCCGTGCGTCCATAGCGCCCACAACGACGCCCTCGAAGTCCGTGACGCCATAGGCCATGGCTTCCAGCGTGGATACGCCGCAGCAGGGCAGCGCCTTGGCCCACGCCAGCCCCTTGGCCGCCGACACGCCGATGCGTATCCCGGTAAAGCTCCCCGGCCCCTGGGCCACGGCGATGATGTCCATATCGTCCAATGTCAGTCCCGCGGTCTTCAGCATTCCGTCCAGCAGCGGCATCAGCGTCACGCTGTGGGTCAGCCCCCGGTCCTGATACGCCTGGGCCAGCAGTGTGCCGTTTTCCGTCACGGCCACGGACACACTCTTGGCGGAGGTCTCCAATGCCAGTATTCTCACTGTCACTCGCCTCCCGTGATGGTGATGATGCGGTCACTCTCGTCTGTGCCCCGGGCGATGTCCACCCACAGGGTGTCAGCCGGCATAGCGTCGTTCACGCGCTCGGACCACTCCACGGCGCACACGCCGCCCCGTGTCAGATAGTCCTCCCAGCCGATGTCGAACAGCTCGTCAGAGCTGCCCAGCCGGTACATATCAAAGTGAAACAGCGGTGTTGCGCCGTCGTATTCGTTGACAATGGTAAACGTGGGGCTGGTGACCCGTCCGGCGCAGCCAAGACCTCGGGCCAGCCCACGGGTAAAGGCGGTCTTGCCCATGCCCAGTCCACCGCGGTAGGCCACCACTGTACCGGGGCGCAGCCGCCTGCCCAGCATTTCGCCGATATGCTCTGTCTCCTCCGGACTGTGGGACAAATATTCCATCGGCGCGGCCTCCTTTACCTCAAATCGACTTATTATAGCACATCCACGCCGAAAAAGAAAGAGCGAAACCACCCAAGTCGAATAAAATGTTCCGCCGCGGGGCGGTCATGTTGGCACAGCAAGAGTGCCGCGCACAAAAAGAAGAGGCACACGTTTATGTACCTCTTCTTTTTGTGAATGGGCTATAAAAAGATATTCTTTCAAATTTACGTTATGGTTTTGATCTCTCACATTCTTATTTTCCTTATCGGATCAGCTACTCCTTTATATTGGTTAGTACTATTCCAAGTTGCGTTGCTAAAGTTTCAAGGTAATCGATATGGCAGCGATTCGCACAATAAGTAACAACATATCCGTCTTTGTCTGCTATGATTGTTTCGGTTTTTCCTGTTTTTGTGTTACGGTAGACCATTCTCTCACCCTTATGCAAATAAGTCTCTTTGCCGTTTTCAAGATCCACTTTATATTTGCTAAGTACATTTTGGTAGTATTTGTTAAACAACTCGCTTGCCTTTTCAATATCACCGCTTCTACCATAAATTATTGCTTCTTCAAGAGTAATTAAGTGGTTTCCGAGTTGATCAAAGGACGGATAGTTTGCTCGATACAGCAAGATAGATTTGCGGCTATTTAGAACATCAAAAACAGGGATTACATATTTTTTAATTCGCTCAATAATGTCTGCCGCTATCATTTTTGGATTTTTTCGCAAGTCATAAAATGTATCTTCGCCATCTATTAAAGAACCAAGGCGAGTTCGTATATTACACTCGTATTCGTGATAATACTTTTTCATCGGTTCTGAAATTTTAAATTTCTTTTCTGCACATTCAGGAACACGAATACCTATATTGATCCACAGTTTTTCACGAATGCCTTTCTGCGGGCACCCATTCTGGAAATGAATTACTTGCGAAATATCTTCCTCAACAAATCGATGTATCGTTCTGCCGAATTTGTGAAAGCCTAAAGGTTTTAGATATTCGTATACGACCTCTTGAATTGTATCTACGCACTCTGTTGAGGATATCTTTTTTCTCCTTAAGGGATGTAACATTAAATCACTGCCTTTCAGCATATTATAACACGAAACCAAAGGTCGAAAAGCTTTGGGGTACATCCACCGTCGTCGGTCTAAGATTATAAATAAAAACACCATTGAACTTGAACTTAAGGGTTCAGATCTCAATGGTGTCTTTATTTGGTCGGAGTGGGGGGACTTGAACCCCCGGCCTCTTGGTCCCGAACCAAGCGCGCTACCAGCTGCGCTACACCCCGTCAGCCCTCCCATTATATTTCCTGACGGCGCGGCTGTCAAGTATAATTTCCCAACTTTCACTTGTATGTCTAACGCCTTCGTCTATTGCATATAGTGCTCTGGAAAAGAAGGAGGTGTTCCGCCATGTCCCAGCGCCCCGTGTCCTACGCCGGTAAACGCATAGCTCCGTCCCGCCGCAGTGTCCCGCCCCGCAAAGCCCCGTCTCGTCCCGCGCCCCGCCCGGACCGGGCGAAGTCCGCTGCGGCGCCCGTTCCCGGCGCCCGTCGCCGTATGGTCCAGTTGGTGATCTCCGCCGCGCTGCTGTTGGCGGTCATCGCCATGAAATTTCTCTTTCCGGCGGCGCTGGATCGCTGCCGCGCCACGCTGCTGGATCTGCTGGGTGCCGATACCGACTTCGTAGAGGTGTTCTCCGCTGCCGGCCGGGCCTTTGCGGACGGGTCCACCGTCTCTGACGCCCTCAACGATGCTTACACCGCCGTTTTCGGCACGTCGGAGATACCCGCCGCCCCCGCTGTCTCCCGGTCGGAGACGCTGCCGGACAACGTGGATATGCTCCAGCGGGTCCTGGATTTTGACTACGTTGACCCGGTCGCGGCGGGCCAGATCACCTCGCTGTTCGGCTGCCGCAGCGACCCCCTGGAGGGCGGCGGCCGCTTCCACTACGGTCTGGATATCGCAGGGGAGGAGGGCGCGGTCATCCGCGCCTTTGCCGACGGAACGGTGACGGCTATTGGCAGCAGCACCGACTTGGGCAGCTACGTTACCGTTACCCACGCCGGCGGTTTTTCCACTCTTTATGCCCACTGTCATAAGATCACCGCCTCCGACGGCCAGCAGGTGAGGGCCGGCGACCCCATCGCCGAGATGGGGGATACCGGCCGTGCCACCGGCTTTCACCTGCATTTTGAACTTCACCACGACGACACCTATCTGAACCCCATTTATTATGTTACATTTGCGTAAGCCCTCCGCCGCCCTCACCGTCTCGCCCTCTGCGCTGGTGCTGCTGGCGGCGTTTCTGCTGCTCTCCCGAGGGTTGACCCTGCCTGCCGCGCTCCTATCCGCCGCCCTGTGCCACGAGCTGGCTCACGTCCTGACCCTCCATGCGCTCCACACGCCGCCCCGCCGCCTGACCCTCTCCGCCACCGGCGCGGAGCTATATGTGCCGGACCTCCACCGCCTGTCCTACGGCGGCGAGCTGCTGGCCGTGGCTGCCGGCCCCGGCTGCAACCTCCTGCTCTGGGCGCTGCTGTCCCTGACCGGCTGGCCGCCCTTGGCCCCCTTTGCCGGTGCCCACCTGATCCTGGGGGCGCTGAATTTGCTGCCGGTCCGGCCGATGGACGGCGGCCGCCTCCTCTGGCTGCTGACGGCGCTCTGCACCGAGCCCTACACCGCCGACCGCGTGGCCTATGCGGTGGGCGCCGTTGCCTCCGCCGCCCTGCTGGTTCTGTGCCTGTACCTGACGCTGACCACCGGCGCGGGGCTGTTCCTGCTGCCCGGCGTCCTTTGGCTGGCCGTAAAAGGGGTCTTGCCAAACGGCGCAAAACCGGATAAAATAAACTGTTACAAGAAATAGCTCCCCGCCCACGCTCCGTCGGGCAGGGGAGGGGAGAGGACTACACCATGGATAAACGACTGGAACGCATCCTGCCCCGGGTGCAAAAGCCCGCCCGCTACGTGGGCGGCGAATACAACGCCATCCTCAAGGACAAGGCGGCGGTAGACACCCGCATCGCCTTCTGCTTCCCGGATACCTACGAGATCGGTATGTCCAACCTGGGTATGCGTATCCTCTACGGCGTAATGAACAATATCCCCGGCGTCTGGTGCGAGCGCGTGTTCGCTCCCTGGGGCGACATGGAGGCCGAACTGCGTCAGGCGGAAATGCCCCTTTTTGCCCTGGAGTCCGGCGACCCCATCACCGACTATGACATTGTGGCCTTCTCCGTAGGCTACGAGATGGCCTTTCCCGCCATCCTCAATATGCTGGACCTGGCCCACATCCCCCTCCACGCCGCGGACCGCACCGGCCTGACCCCGCTGGTCATCGCCGGCGGCACCGCCATGTACAACGCCGAGCCCCTGGCCGACTTTATCGATCTGGTCAGCCTGGGCGAGGGCGAGGACGTCACCGTGGAGCTGGTGGAGCTCCACCGCCGCGCCCGCCGCGAGGGCTGGAGCAAGGCCGATTTTCTCCGCGCCGCCGCCCGACTGGACGGCATCTATGTCCCGTCCCTTTACGATGTGACCTATCACGACGACGGCACCGTGGCGTCCATCACGCCCCGCGACGGTGCGCCCGCTGTTGTCACCAAACGCATCGTCCACGACATGGACAAGTCCTATTTCCCGGTAAATACCATCGTCCCCTCCACCGAGATCGTCCAGGACCGCGTCACCCTGGAGCTGTTCCGGGGCTGCATCCGCGGCTGCCGCTTCTGTCAGGCGGGCTATGTCTACCGCCCGGTCCGCAATCGCAGCCGCGACCTCTGCGCCGACTACTGCGTCCGTTCCTGCGACGACACCGGCTATCAGGAGGTCACGCTCTCCAGCCTTTCCACCAGCGATTACCCGCCGCTGACGGACCTGTGCGACGAGCTGGAGCCCTTCTGCGATGCCCGTCATGTCAGCCTGTCCCTGCCCAGCCTCCGCGCCGACAACTTCTCCATGGACCTGATGCAGCGGCTGGCCAAGGGCCGCAAGACCGGCCTGACCTTCGCGCCGGAGGCCGGCACCCAGCGCCTGCGGGACGTCATCAACAAGAATGTCACACTGGAGGACCTGCTGCAAAGCTGCCGCACGGCCTTTGCCGGCGGCTACAGCGCCGTGAAGCTCTACTTCATGCTGGGCCTGCCCACCGAGACGGACGAGGACGTCCTGGGCATTGCCGACGTGGCCGCCCGTGTCATGCACGCCTGGCGCGAGAGCGCCCAGAACAAGCAGCGGGGCGTCCGCATCACCGTCTCCACCAGCTGGTTCGTGCCCAAGCCCCATACCGCCTTCCAGTGGGAGCCGCAGATCTCCAAGGCCGAGTACGAGCGCCGTGTGGCCCTGCTCCGCGACGCCATCAAGACCAAGACCGTCACCTACAACTGGCACGACTCCGACACCAGCTTCCTGGAGGCCGTCCTGGCCCGGGGCGACCGCCGCCTGGGAAAGGTGTTGGAAACAGCGTGGCGTAAAGGCGCTCACCTTGACGCCTGGGAGGAGTATTTCTCCCTGGATCGCTGGCTGGAGGCCTTCGACGCGTGCGGCCTGGACCCCCATTTCTACGCCAACCGCACCCGCAGCGAGGACGAGCTGCTCCCCTGGAGCATGATCTCCTCCGGCGTAACGCAGGACTATCTGAAGCGTGAGCGCCATCAGGCCTATGCGTCCCTGACCACCCCCGACTGCCGCACCCGCTGCAACGGCTGCGGCGCCAACAAATTAGTAGGAGGGAAGTGCGATGTCTAAGCTCCGTCTCCTGTTCATCAAAGAGGCCCAGGCCTCCTACATTTCCCACCTGGACCTGCTCCGCACCTTCCAGCGCGCCTTCCCCCGTACCGAGCTGGACATCAAGCACTCCCAGGGCTACCACCCCCATCCCATCATCTCCATCGTCCTGCCCCTGCCCGTGGGCCAGTCCAGCGACTGTGAGCTGCTGGACTTCGAGGTCACCCAGGACACCGACGGCCGCGGCATCGCCGAAAAGCTCAACACCGGTATGCCCTCCGGTCTCCGTGTGCTGGACTGCTATCCGGCTACCCGCCCCGTCCGCGATCTGGCGTATCTCCGGGCAGACGTCACCTTCGAGTACGACAACGGCGTCCCCGCCGGCGCTGCCGAGGCCCTGACTGCCCTGTTTACCCGCCCGGCGCTGGTCATCCAGAAGCGCACCAAGCGCAAGGACCTGGCCGACGTCGATATCGCTCCCATGATACAGGAAGTGCACTTCCTGTCCGGCGCTCATGCCGTTACCGGCACCGTGGTGGTCCAGGCCCAGAACCCCGGCCTGAACCCTCAGCTGCTGGAGAAGGCCATCGCGGCCCACCTGCCGGCGCTGACCCCGGACTTCACTCGCATCCGCCGCCGCGAGCTGCTGGACGCCTCCGGCAACATTTTTCGCTGATATAGTAAAAAACCCTTGCATTTCTCTGCTATCTATGCTATTCTATCATGGCGTGAAAAGGGCGGTCCTCTGTCGCCGATATCCCAAATGTGCGCGGATATCGTCAAATGGCGGCATGAACACCTATAATTTAGGAGGAAATATCCATGGATCTCATCAAAGCACTGAACGAGAAGCAGCTGAAGGAAGTCCCCCAGATCCTGGTGGGCGACACCGTTCGCGTCCACGTGAAGGTCAAGGAAGGCGCCCGTGAGCGCGTCCAGGTCTTCGAGGGCACCGTCATCGCCAAGAAGCACGGCGGCATCGAAGAGACCATCACCGTCCGCCGCCTGTCCTACGGCGTCGGCGTGGAAAAGGTTTTCCCTGTCCACTCTCCCTCTATCGAGAAGATCGAGACCGTGCGCCACGGCTATGTCCGCCGCGCCAAGCTGTACTACCTGCGCGACCGCGTCGGCAAGGCAGCCAAGGTCCGCGAGAAGCTGTAAGCATCGATCCAAAAGAGAGCATCCACCAAAAGTGGGTGCTTTTCTTTTTCTCCACCCTGTGCTATACTGCAAGGGGTGAGACGATGAACACACGAAATAACAGACATCTTACGCCAAACGCGCAGGTACTTCGCAGAGAGATGACGCGGGAGGAGAGGCTCCTTTGGTATGGCTTTCTGCGCGGCCTTCCCATTACGGTGAACCGTCAGAAAGTGATAGGGCAGTACATCGTGGATTTTTACTGTGCGGCAGCGCGGCTGGTTATCGAGCTGGATGGCTCGCAGCACTACGACACCGCGGGCATAGAGGCGGACAGGGCACGTGATGAAGCATTGTCGGCATTAGGTCTGCGTGTGCTGCGCTATGCGAATACGGATGTGACCTGCCGCTACGATGAGGTTTGCGCGGATATTCTGTGCCATATAGATGACCGCCGCACCAAAATGCCTTCCCCTTGAGGGGAAGGTGGCGCGCAGCGCCGGATGAGGTGCGCGGCGTTAGCCGCCGGCCTTCTCCTTGAGAGGTTGGTACCATCGCCGCCGCAGGTACCAAATTGCCTTCCCCTTGAGGGGAAGGTGCCCCGCGACGGGGCGGATGAGGTGGCGGAATATCCGACTGGTTTTGTAAGATTTTTCAGGAGGTGTCCCATGCAGATCGACAATCTGAGCTGGTTCCCCGGCCACATGACTAAGACCAAGCGCATGATCTCCGCCGAGATCAAGAATATGGATGCCGTCTGCGAGATCGTGGACGCCCGCATCCCCCTGTCCTCCCGTAATCCGGACGTGGACGAGCTGACCGCCGGCAAGCCCCGGCTCATCGTCCTCAACCGTGCCGACCAGGCCGACCCGGCCGAGACCCGCCGCTGGACCCAGTATTTCCGCGCCCAGGGCTATGCCGTGCTGGAGGCCAACGCCAAAAACGGCGTAGGCACCGAGAAATTCTCCGCCGCCGTCCGCGAGCTGCTGCGGGATAAGCTGGCCGCCGCCGCGGCCAGAGGCCAGGTGGGCAAGGTGGTCCGTGTCATGGTCCTGGGTGTCCCCAATGTGGGCAAGTCCACCTTTATCAATAAGGTGGCCCACCGCAAGACCGCCCGGGCCGAGGACCGTCCCGGCGTCACCCGTTCCAAGCAGTGGGTCCCCGTGGACCCCACGCTGGAGCTGCTGGACACCCCCGGCATCCTCTGGCCGAAGTTCGACGACCCGGAGGTTGGCAAGCGTTTAGCCTTTACAGGAGCGGTGAAGGACGATGTGCTGGATATCGAGGAGCTGGCCTGCTATCTCATGGACTATTTGGCCGCCCACTACGCCGATACCCTCACCGAACGCTATAAAATAGAGGTGGAGCCCGGCGACACCGGCTACGAGCTGCTGGAGAAGGCCGGGCGTAAGCGCGGGTTTCTCATGCGCGGCGCCCAGGTGGACACCGAGCGCATGGCCCGCATCCTGCTGGACGAGTTCCGCGCCGGCAAGCTGGGCCGCTTCACGTTGGAGACGGCACCCACGGAGGAGGTAACGCCATGAATTGTCCCGTTTGTGGAAAAGAGATGGAGCAGGGTAAGCTCCTGGCCTGCGGCAGCCGCGGTCTGTACTTTCTGCCGCCGGACGGCGATGCCGATGCCCTGATCCTGACGAAGAAATACATCACCGGTCAGAACGGCATCGTGCTGGACGGCTGGCACTATTCGACGGGGTTTGCCTTCAGCGAAACGGAGCTCTCCGCCTCCGTCTGCCGCGCGTGCAGGAAGATATTAGTGGAGTATTGCTGATATGGAAGATCTGAACTACGAACAGCAGGCCCATGACGCTGGCTATGCCCTTGTCTGTGGGGTGGATGAGGCCGGTGCCGGTCCGCTGATGGGACCTGTTTACGCCGCCGCCGTTATTCTCCCGGAGAAGTTCGAGCTTCCCGGCCTGAATGACTCCAAAAAGCTGACGGAAAAGAAGCGGGAGGCCCTTTTCCTGCGGATACAGCAGCAGGCCCTGACCTGGTCCGTGGCCTCCGTCTCCGCTGGGGAGATCGACGAGACGGATATCCTCTCCGCCCGCATGAAGGCCATGCAGCTGGCCATCGATGGTCTGGCACCACGGCCGGACTTCGCCCTCATCGACGGCAACCGTGACCACGGTAAGTTCGCTGCCGTCACCACGCCCCACCGCTGTATCGTGGGCGGTGACGCGCACGCCGCCTCCATCGCCGCCGCCTCCATCCTGGCCAAGGTCAGCCGTGACCGCTATGTCATCGACGTGCTGGATAAGCAGTACCCGGAGTATCAGTTTGCAAGGCACAAGGGCTACGGTACAAAGCTGCATTACGAAATGCTGGATAAGTTCGGCCCATGCGCGGAACATCGTATGTCCTTCCTGAAAAAATGGTCCGCCGGTGGGCGGACATAAAGCGTTTTTCACGGCATGGCACAGAGCATCTACAGAATATTCACATAAGGTACAGCCCGGATACCGAGCAGATACAGATCCGGTATAAAATAAGTAGAGACAAGGTATCAGAAACGTTTAAACAAAATACAGGTATCTGCACAGAAAATAGCGGGATTTTTTCCTGTGCAGACCGCGTCGAAAAGGGGAGGTTAACGATGAGCCGTTCAGAAGGTGTTTGGGGCGAGGCTCTGGTGGCCGACTATCTCCGGGAAAAAGGGTATAAGCTGGCGGCACACAGCTACCGCTGCCGCTTCGGCGAGATCGACCTGATCGCCTGGGATAAGAGCGTCCTCTGCTTCGTGGAGGTCAAGACCCGCACCAATACGCAGATGGGCCTGCCCCGGGAATACGTCACCGCCGGCAAACAGGCCCGTATCCGAAAAACCGCGCTCTTTTACCTCTGCGACAACGGCCTTGACTGCCCCGCCCGCTTTGATGTGGCCGAGGTCTACGCCGCCGCGCCCGGGGATGAAAAAAGCGTCCGTATCGTGTATGTAGAGGACGCCTTTCAGTGACAGATATTGGGAAAAGAAACCAGGAAAACGGGGGAGCGCAGTCCTTTCAGCGACTGTGAGAAAGGAACGATTTTGTGACGGAAATACAGAATATACCGTATTTTGACGGACATTGTGATACGATATGGCGCTGCATGAAAAGAGAGGCGGTGCCGGACTACGGCGCTACGGAGGACGAGTGCCGCGCCTACTTTTCCGCCTGCGCCGCCCTGCGGGAAAACAGGGGCCACGTGGACCTGCTCCGTGGTCAACACTACCGGAAACGCGCTCAGTTTTTTGCCCTGTACGACGATGTACGCGCGCTGCCCCCAAATACCGCATGGACGAAACTTCGTGAAATGCACGATTGGTTCCTTTCCCAAATACAGGAAAATTCCGACCTGGTCTCACGCTGCAAAACCGGCGCGGAGGTGGACGCCGCAGCTGCCCGGCACCGGACCGCCGCGCTCTTGAGCGTCGAGGGGGCCGACCTGCTGGACTGTGCCCTGGATCACCTGGAAACCGTGGCCTCCTGGGGCGTCCGACTGATCAATCCGGTCTGGAACAACGCCAATGTCCTCTCAGGCTCTTGCGCCGATGAGCCTGACCGCGGATTGTCTGTTTATGGTCGTGAATTCGTTGCAAAAATGTATGAATACGGAATATTTGCAGATGTTTCTCACATATCTGATGCCGGTTTCTGGGACGTGATACAGGCAGCGAAAGGCCCCGTCGTGGCCTCTCATTCCAACGCCCGCACCCCCGGTCTGTGCCCGCACAGACGAAATCTTACCGATGATATGTTCCGCGCCGTCCGCGATACCGGCGGCGTGGTCGGCATCAATCTCTACCTCGATTTCGTAGGCGGCGGCCACATGGACGATCTCATTGCCCACATCGAGCATTTTCTCTCACTTAGCGGCGAGTCGACAGTTGCCATCGGCGGCGACCTGGATGGCTGCGAGGCCCTGGCTGCCGGCATGACCGGCGTGCAGGACGTGGCTAAGCTCTATCAGGCGTTGGAGGAGAGGGGGTATCCCCAGTCGCTGCTGGAGGATATTTTCTGGAACAACTGGCGAAGGATATTGTGAAGTGATATCACATTACATATACTGAAAATAAAGAGAGGAGGGGACCTGTGGCACTCTATACCATCGGCGATCTGCACCTGTCCCTGGGCAGCGACAAGCCTATGGATATCTTCGGCGACCGCTGGCAGAATTATGTGGAGAAGATACAACGAGGTTTCTCGGCGGTGACGGAAAATGACACCACCGTGCTCTGCGGCGATCTCAGCTGGGGTATGAGCCTGGAGGAGTCACTGAACGATTTAACGTTCATCCACAACCTCCCGGGCCGCAAGGTACTGATGAAGGGCAACCACGATTACTGGTGGAACACCGCTGCCAAAATGCAGCGCTTTTTTGACGAGCACGGGCTGCGCTCCCTGGAGATACTGCACAACAACTGCCTGCATTATAACGATATATCGCTATGCGGCACCCGCGGCTGGTTTTACGAGCTGGACAACCAGGGCACACACAACGAAAAAATGTTGGCGCGGGAGGTCGGAAGGCTGGAAACATCCCTGAAAATGGCGGGAGAAAGTTGTAAAAAGATATGTTTTCTGCATTACCCGCCTTTGTATCAGGGCTATGAATGTCCGGAGATACTGCGCCTGCTGCAGCGCTACGGCGTTAAGGAGTGCTATTTCGGCCACCTCCACGGCGCCGCCCAGAAGCGTGCGCTGGAGGGCCGCCATTACAACACGGAATTCCATCTGGTGGCCGCTGACTACCTGGATTTTACCCCTGTCAAGATTTGCGATTGATCACTAATTGCTGCGGCATACAGAAATCTGAAAAAACAGGGAAAAAACTAAAAAAAATAGTGGAAATTTTCGTAGCTTTCTGCTATGATACTATATTGTATGGACATCGGCACGACAACCTGTCCATGCGGAACGGAGGAAATAACAAATGACTGTGAAAAGCTGCGAGAAACTGGAAAAGAGCAGGGTCGCACTGACCATCGAGACGAGCGCCGAGGAATTCGAGGCCGCCGTCAACAAAGCGTATCTGAAGATGCGCGGTAAGATCAACGTACCCGGCTTCCGCGTGGGTAAGGCCCCCCGTAAGATCATCGAGAAGATGTACGGCGCCGAGGTCTTTTATGAGGAAGCCGTGAATATCATTCTCCCCGACGCCTATGAGGCCGCCGTGAAGGAGCAGGAACTGAACGTCGTCGGCTATCCCGAGGTGGAGCTGGAGAGCTGCACCAAGGACGGTGTGGTGTTCAAGTGCACCGTGGCCATATACCCTGAGGTGAAGCTGGGCCAGTACAAGGGCCTGGAGGCGCCTAAGGCGGAGGTCAAGGTGGCTGCTGCCGATGTGAACGCTCGGCTGAAAGAGATGGCGGACCGCAACAGCCGTCTGGTCTCCGTGGACCGCGCCGTGAAGAAGGGCGACACCGCGGATATCGATTTTGAGGGCTTTGATAATGGCAAGGCATTCGATGGCGGCAAGGGTGAGAACTTTGATCTGGAGATCGGCTCCGGCAGCTTTGTCCCCGGTTTCGAGGACCAGCTGATCGGCATGAAGGCCGGCGAGGAGAAGGATATCGACATCACCTTCCCCGAGAACTACACCCCTGAGCTGGCCGGCAAGCCCGTGGTCTTCCATGTGAAGATCAACGAGGTCAAGGTCAAGGAGGTCCCCGCCATTGACGACGAGTTTGCCAAGGATGTGTCCGAGTTTGACACGCTGAAGGACCTGAAGGCCGATATTAAAAAGAAGATGACCGTCGAGCGCACCGAGGCTGCCCAGCGCGCCTTTGAGGACGTGCTGATGGCCAAGGTGGCCGAGAGCGTCGAGGCCGAGATCCCCACCGAGATGGTGGAGCTGCAGGCCGCCCAGATGACCGAGGGCTTCAAGCAGCAGCTGGCCTCTCAGGGCATCCCCTTCGACCAGTATCTGAAGATGACCAATACCACCGAGGCCGACTTTATCAAGCAGGCCTACGGCCCTGCCGAGCAGCAGGTGAAGATGGATCTGGCCGTCAAGGCGATCATCGATGCCGAGAAGTTGGATGCCACCGACGACGAGGTGGAGGCTGAGATGAAGAACGTGGCCGACAAATACGGTATGGATCTGGATACCGTGAAGAAGTATCTGCGCCCCGAGGAAGTGAAGGAGCAGGTCATCCGTGAGAAGGTCATCAAGGTCGTGGCGGACAGCGCCAAGGCTGTGGCCCCCGCTGAGGAGAAGGCCGAGCTGGAGGCCGAGGGCGAGATCGTGGAGAAGCCTGCCAAGAAGCCCGCCGCCAAGAAGACGACGAAGAAGGCCGAGGGTGAGGAGAAGGCCGAGAAGGCCCCCGCCAAGAAGCCTGCGGCTAAGAAGACCGCCAAGAAGGACGCGGAGTAATTCGCTGTATACAAGAGAGAAAAGCCGGCGCGGCGGGGTGAAAACATTTCCCCCGCCGCCGCGGGCTCTTATGAAAAACACAGTCGGGTGGGTATAATCAGGCATCTATCATACAGGAGGTATTTTTTATGAGCTTAGTCCCTTACGTTGTGGAGCAGACCAACCGCGGTGAGCGTTCCTATGACATTTTCTCCCGCTTGCTCAACGACCGTATCGTATTCCTGGGCGAAGAGGTGAATGATACCACCGCCAGCCTCGTCGTGGCACAGCTTCTCTATCTCGAGGCGCAGGACCCCGACAAGGATATTCAGATGTATATCAACAGCCCCGGCGGCAGCGTGACCGCCGGTATGGCCATTTATGACACCATGCAGTACATTAAGTGCGACGTGTCCACCATCTGCATCGGCATGGCCGCCAGCATGGGTGCGTTCCTGCTGTCCAGCGGTGCCAAGGGAAAGCGCATCGCGCTACCCAACGCGGAGATCATGATCCACCAGCCCTCCGCCGGTACCCAAGGCAAGGTCACGGATATGGAGATCGATGTGGAGCATTTCCTGAAGATTAAGCAGCGCCTGAACAAGATCATGGCGGAGAATACCGGCAAGACGCCGGAGCAGATCAAGACGGATTCCGAGCGCGACAACTGGATGATCGCGGAGGAGGCCCGGGAATACGGTCTGGTGGATAAGGTCATATATAAGAGGTAAAAACGAATGGCAGAAGATAAGAAGGCCCTGCGCTGCTCGTTCTGCGGCAAGCCGGAGAGTCAGGTCCATCGCATGATTCAGGGTCCCGGTGTCCGAATTTGCGACGAGTGCGTCCAGCTGTGTATGGATATCCTGAACGACGGCTACACCGCGGGCGCCGACGGTATAGACAGCATGGACGAGCTGCCTACGCCCAAGGAGATACACGACGTGCTGGACCAGTACGTTATCGGGCAGGAGGCAGCCAAGGTGGCGCTGTCCGTGTCGGTGTACAACCACTACAAGCGCATTTATTTCGGCGGCGACGAGGATGTGGAGCTGCAGAAAAGCAATATCCTGATGATCGGTCCTACCGGCTCCGGCAAGACGCTGTTTGCCCAGACGCTGGCGCGGGTACTGAAGGTCCCCTTTGCCATTGCCGATGCCACCACGCTGACCGAGGCCGGCTATGTGGGTGACGACGTAGAGAATATACTGCTGCGCCTTTTGCAGGCGGCGGATTTCGACGTGGAGCTGGCCGAGCGGGGCATCATCTACGTGGATGAGATCGACAAGATCGCTCGGAAGAGCGAGAATACGTCCATCACCCGCGATGTGTCCGGCGAGGGCGTGCAGCAGGCGCTGCTGAAGATATTGGAGGGCACTGTTGCCAATGTGCCGCCCCAGGGCGGGCGCAAGCACCCCCATCAGGAGTTCATCCAGCTGGATACCAGCAATATCCTGTTTATCTGCGGCGGCGCCTTCGACGGTCTGGAGAAGATCATCGAGGACCGCGTGGGCAAGCGCAGCATGGGGTTTGAGAATGCGGTGCAGAGCAAAAAAGAGCGCCATACCGGCGAACTGTTCCAGCAGGTCCAGCCCCACGATCTGCTGAAGTTCGGCATCATCCCCGAGCTGGTAGGCCGAATGCCGGTCATCACCGCCCTGCAGGGGCTGACCCGGGAGGATCTGGTGCGTATCCTCACCGAGCCGAAGAACGCGCTGGTGAAGCAGTACCAGAAGCTGCTCAGCTACGATGGTGTGGAGCTGCATTTCAATCAGGACGCGCTGGAGGCGGTGGCGGACACCGCGCTGGCACGGAACATCGGCGCGCGCGGTCTGCGGGCGGTGATGGAGGGACTGCTGACCAAGGTCATGTACGATGTGCCCTCCGACCCCACCATCAGCGATGTGACCATCACAAAGGCGTGTGTGGACGGGGATGCTGAGCCCACGGTGCTGCACGACCCGGAAAAGGTGGCGCAGCGCGCTAAATTCAAGACCGGCACGGCGGAGAAGACCTCCACCGCCCCGGCGTCTTAACAGAGACTCAGACTGCCGGAAAAGCCAAAGCTTTTCCGGCAGTTCGGATACTACCCTTTTCCCAACGCCCGCCGTCCGGCGGGAGAAAGGAGGCAACTATGGAAACGATCACCCGGAACATTCCGGTGCTGGCACTGCGCGGCCTGACGGCCTTCCCCGGGCAGACGGTGTCCTTTGACGCGGAGCGCGATATCTCCATCTTCGCTCTGGACAACGCCATGGAGAATGACCGCCGGCTGCTGGCGATGACGCAGAAGGACCTGTCCACGGCGGAGCCGGGAGAGGAGGATCTGTACACCATCGGCACGGTGTGTCATATTTTGCAGATCATCAAGACCTCGGACACTACGGTGCGTGTCATCGCGGAGGGTGAGAGCCGGGCGCGGCTGCACCGCCTGTGGCAGAAAAAGCCGTTTTTGCAGGCCCAGGCCGAACTGCTGCCGGAGATGGCGGCCCGCCATACGGCCCGCAGCGAGGCGCTGATACGCCGAACCTATGTGCTCTTCGGTGAATACCGCGAGCTGGCCAACGGCATCGGCGAAGACTTCGCCGCCGCGGTGCTGGATTGCAGTGATACCGGCCGTCTGGCCGACCTGATCGCCCAGAATATCACCCTGCGGCACCAGGACCGCCAGCGGGTGCTGGAGGAGCTGCACCCGGATAAGCGTCTGCGTATCGTCAATGATATCCTGACCCATGAGGTGGATGTCATCTCGCTGGAGAGCGAAATGGAGCAGAAGGTACGCCGCCGTGTGGCCCAGGTACAGAAGGACATGATCCTGCGGGAGCAGGTGAAGGTATTGCAGCATGAGCTGGGGGATGACGGCGACGAGGAGTTGGAGGAGTACACCGCCAGGATACAGGCGGCGGACCTGCCGGACGAGATACATACCAAACTGACAAAAGAGGTGGAGCGCCTGGGCAAGCAGCCCTTCGGCAGCGCCGAGGCCTCGGTGATACGCAACTATCTGGATGTGTGCCTGGAGCTGCCCTGGCACAAATTCACCCGGGAGAGGGCGGATGTGGCGCAGGCCCGAAAGATACTGGACAAGGACCACTACGGCCTGGATAAGGTCAAGCAGCGTATTTTGGAGTTCATCGCCGTGCGGCAGCTGAACCCGGACGCCAAGGGCCGCATACTCTGCCTGGTGGGGCCTCCCGGTGTGGGCAAGACCTCCGTGGCCCTGTCCGTGGCCAAGGCCATGAACCGCAAGTGCGCCCGGCTGAGTCTGGGCGGTGTGCGGGACGAGGCGGATATCCGCGGCCACCGCAAGACGTATATCGGCGCTATGCCCGGCCGCATTATCGAGGCCCTGACCCGCGCCGGTACCATGAACCCTCTGCTGGTGCTGGATGAGATCGACAAGCTGGCCAGCGATATGCGGGGCGACCCGGCCTCGGCCCTGCTGGAGGTACTGGATAGTGAGCAGAACGGGGCTTTCCGCGACCACTTCATCGAGCTGCCTGTGGACCTGAGCCGTGTGATGTTCATTACCACCGCCAACACCACGTCCACCATACCCCGTCCACTGCTCGACCGCATGGAGGTCATCGAGCTGGGCAGCTACACCGACGAGGAAAAGCTGCACATCGCCCGGGAGCATCTGCTGCCCAAGCAGCTGAAGGAGAACGGCATCCGCCGCGGCCAGCTGCGCCTGGACGATGAAGCCCTGCGGGCCATCATCACCGACTACACCAAGGAGTCCGGCGTCCGCACGCTGGAGCGCCAGCTGGGCAAGCTGTGCCGCCGCGCCGCCATGCGTTTGGTGGAAACGGGTGTAAAGCGCATAGACGTTACAGATAAGAGCCTGCGTGAATTCCTGGATACGCCGCCCTATGCCGAGGATGCCCGCAGCAAGATCGACCAGATCGGCGTGGTCAACGGTCTGGCGTGGACCGAAGTGGGCGGCGAGCTGCTGGAGGTGGAGGCAGGTGTGATGGACGGCACCGGCAAGCTGGAGCTTACCGGCAATCTGGGCCAGGTGATGCAGGAGTCCGTAAAGGCGGCCTATACCTGCCTGAGGAGCCGTGCCGCCGAGCTGGGCATTGCCCCGGATTTCTATAAGACCAAGGACATTCATGTTCACTTTCCGGAGGGTGCGGTGCCAAAGGACGGCCCCTCCGCTGGCATCGCCATCGCCACGGCAATGCTGTCGGCCCTGACAGGCCGCGCCGTGCGCCATGACGTGGCTATGACCGGCGAGGTGACGCTGCGGGGCCGCGTGCTGCCCATCGGCGGTCTGCGGGAGAAGACCATGGCCGCCAAGCGCAGCGGCATCCGGACCGTCATCATTCCCCGGGAAAACGAGAAGGATCTGGCGGACATCGATCCCGCCGTACGGGAGGCGTTGCGCTTTATCACTGCCGAGACGGTGGACGCCGTGTTTGCCCATGCACTGACCCTGCCGAAAAAAGAGGCGGCGGTGGAGCATCTGGCGGTGATGGGCAGTCCGGCTATGCAGGAGGTGCGTCATGGCGATCAACTTTAATAAGGCGGAGTTCGTGCTCTCGGCCGTAAGGGCGGAGACATTCATCCGCGACGGAAAGCCCCAGGTCACCTTCGCGGGGCGCAGCAACGTGGGCAAGTCCTCCGTCATTAACCGGCTGCTGGGCCGCAAGAATTTCGCCCGGGTGGGCGCTACCCCCGGCAAGACCAGCCAGATCAACTATTTTGATATCGACGGCAGGCTATACTTCACCGACCTGCCCGGCTACGGCTATGCCAAGGTCTCCAAGGAGGAGCGCGACCGCTGGGGCCGCCTGATGGAGCGTTACTTCGCCGAGGAGGGGCTCATTACCCTGGGCGTGCTGATCGTGGATGCGCGGCACAAGCCCACCGCCGATGACGTGACCATGTGCGACTGGTTCAAGGGCACCGGCTGCCCGGTCATCGTTGTAGCCAACAAGCTGGACAAGCTGAAAAAGAGCGAGATCGAGCCAAATCTGACCCTGATCCGCCAGACACTGACCCTGCCGGAGGAGGCACTGCTGATCCCCTTTTCCGCCGAGAAGGGCACCGGCAAAACGGAGCTCCTGGCAGCCATCAGCGAGATATGCGCCAAATAAAGCAAAACCTCCGGCTCAGCCGGAGGTTTTGCACTTTGCGCGGGGGAGGCGGGGAGATCGTTTCCGTTACTTTCGCGGATGTACGAACTCCGCCAGCATGGCGCCGCCCAGCACCATCGCCGCACCCAGCCAGCGGGCGGCGTCAGCGTTTCGCCCAGCAGCACGGAGAAAAACACGGCGCTCCGTGTACCGCTGCTAACGCCGTTGAGTATCACCACGCTGTTCAGGCCGAACAGCAGCAGGGGCGAGAGGTATTTCACATATGGGTATCTTGTGTGCCATAGTGCGGCGCTCCTCTTAGAAAATCGTGGTTTTCGCAAATTGACATTATCATAATACGGTGTTATCCTTGCGTAAAGAGAAAAGTATGCGATCGGGATCCGGCGGCGGAACGGTTTTTGTCACAGCTCTCCCGCCGGACGGAATGATAAAAAACTTTCAGCAATGCAGAAAAATTTTTAGGGGAAATGTAAAAAAGGACTGTTAATTGTCCTAAACGTATGGTATAATCCAAGATGAACAAGCAAGCAGCGCGCCGCCGGCGGCGGACGCGGTGACATTTCAAACAGGAGGTTTTGCAAATGGAAACTTACGGACTGGAAAAGCTGGGTATCATCAACGCCAAGGCGGTCTATCGTAATCTGACCCCCGCACAGCTGACCGAGCACGCGCTTTGCCGCGGCGAGGGTACGCTGTCCAACACCGGCGCCCTGGTGGTCAAGACCGGGAAATACACCGGCCGCAGCGCCAATGACAAGTTTATCGTGGACACCCCTGCCGTCCATGACGACATCGCCTGGGGCAAGGTGAACCGTCCTATCGAGAAGGCCAAGTTCGATGCCATCCGCGCCAAGGTCATCGCCTATCTGCAGGGCAAGGAGATCTTTATCTTTGACGGCTTTGCCGGCGCCGATCCCAAGTACACCAAGGCCTTCCGCATCGTCAACGAGCTGGCCAGCCAGAATCTCTTTATCCACCAGCTCCTGCGCCGCCCCACGGCCGAGCAGCTGAAGGATTTTAAGGAGGACTATACCATCATCGCCGCCCCCGGCTTCAAGTGCATCCCCGAGATCGACGGCACCCGCAGCGAGGCCGCCATTCTGGTGGACTACGAGGCCCACGAGGTGGTGATCTGCGGCACCCAGTACGCCGGCGAGATCAAGAAGTCCGTCTTCTCTGTGATGAACTATGTGCTGCCCAAGCAGGGCGTGTTCCCCATGCACTGCTCCGCCAACATCGGCAAGAACGGTGACAGCGCCGTGTTCTTCGGCCTGTCCGGCACCGGCAAGACCACGCTGTCCGCCGATCCTAACCGCATGCTCATCGGCGATGACGAGCACGGTTGGGCGGACGACTCCGTCTTCAACTTCGAGGGCGGCTGCTACGCCAAGTGCATCAACCTGAGCCCCGAGGGTGAGCCGGAGATCTACAATGCCATCAAGTTCGGCGCGCTGGTAGAGAACGTGGTCATGGATCCCGACACCCGCGAGTTCGACTTCGACGACGACTCCCTGGCCGTCAACTCCCGCGTGGGCTATCCCGTGGAGTATATCCCCAACGCCGAGCTGTCCGGCATGAGCCCCAGCGTTCCAAAGACGGTCATCTTCCTGACCGCCGATGCCTACGGTGTGCTGCCCCCCATCAGCAAGCTGGATAAGAACCAGGCCATGTACTACTTCGTCTCCGGCTTCACCTCCAAGGTAGCCGGCACGGAGATCGGCGTCACCGAGCCTGTGCCCACCTTCTCCACCTGCTTCGGCGAGCCCTTCCTGCCCCTGGATCCCTCTGTCTATGCCGCCATGCTGGCCGACAAGGTGGAGAAGGCCGGCGCGAAGGTTTATCTGGTCAACACCGGCTGGAACGGTACCGGCAAGCGTATGAAGCTCAGCTACACCCGCGCCATGGTCACCGCCGCCCTCACCGGTGAGATCGAGAAGAGTGTGTTCGTCACCGATCCTACCTTCGGCGTGCAGGTGCCCACCAGTATCGAGGGCGTGCCCAGTGAGCTGCTGATCCCCGAGAACACCTGGGAGGACAAGGCTGCCTATCAGGCGAGCTGCAAGAAGCTGGCCTCCAGCTTTGTGGAGAACTTCAAGAAGTACACCCACATGAGCGATGAGGTCGTGGCTGCCGGCCCCAAGGCGTAAGTACGCTATCGACAAAGGCACCCTGCGGTGGTACCTTTGCTTTGCTAAAAAAATTCCCCGACATCGTCGGGGAATTTTTTTAAGTAACTTTAAGGTGCATTTCAGCTACCTGCGCTATGCTTATCTCACAGCAGAGGAACGCTTACTTCTTCAGCGCGTTCACAGCCGCCCGCAGGGCGTCCACGTGCTCCTGCTTTGTGGCCCAGCTGGCGCAGAAGCGCACGCCGGAGTGCGTCTCGTCCACACGCTCCCAGTACTCATAGCCGAAGCTTTTGCCCAGAATGGCCAGCTCGTCATCCGACATGATGGGATACTGCTGGTTGGTGGGGGAGTCGAACAGCAGGGGATAGCCCGCGGAGACGAAAATGTCCCGGATCTGATGAGCCATCTCGATGGCGTGGCGGGAGATCTTGAAATACAGGTCGTTGGTGAACAGCGTGTCGAACTGAACGCCCAGCAGCCGGCCCTTGGCCATGCGGCCGCCCCGCTGCTTCATAATAAAGCGGAAATCCTTTTTCAGATTTTCGTTCATGATGACAACGGCTTCGCCGAACAGGGCGCCCACCTTGGTGCCACCGATGTAGAACACATCGCACAGCCGCGCGATCTCTGGCAGCGTCATGTCGCTCTCCTCTGCCATCAGGCCATAGCCCAGCCGTGCGCCGTCAATGAACAGCGGCAGGCCGTACCGGCGGCAGGTGTCATACAGCGCCGTCAGCTCCGCCTTGGTATACAGCGTGCCGCCCTCAGTGGGGTGGGAGATGTACACCATACCGGGCTGGACGATGTGCTCCGTGGACTCATCGTTTCTGTGCCACTCCACATAGTCCTGCACCTGCTGCGCAGTGATCTTGCCGTTGGTGGTGGGCAGGGTGATGACCTTATGGCCCGTGGACTCGATGGCACCGGCCTCATGGCAGTTGATGTGACCGCTGACGGCGGAAATCACGCCCTGCCAGGGCCGCAGGATGGCGGCGATGACGGTGGTGTTGGTCTGGGTGCCGCCCACCAGAAAATGCACGTCGGCCTCCGGGGCCTGGCAGGCGGTCTTGATCTTCTCACGCGCCGCCTCACAGTATTCGTCCTCGCCGTAGCCCACGGTCTGTACCATGTTCGTCTCGGCCAGCCTGACCATGATAGAGGGGTGCGCGCCCTCCAGATAATCACTGTTGAAATAGATCATTGTGGTTCTCCTTTATCTTTTTGATGGAACGGAGCCGGCGGCTCCGCCGTCTATACGGCAGCCAACATTTCTATTGTAATCCCTGGTTTCTCAGAAGTAAAGAGAAACTGTTACAATTTCATTACATCTTGTCTATATCCCTTGCACTGAACGAAAAAACCTGTTACAATACCCAACGATAAGGAGGCGTGTACCCATGAACGATGCACCCAAGAGAAGATCCCGTGTGCAGCAAGAGCAGCCGGCCGAGCGTACCGGCAGTCGTCACCGCAGCAGAAGGAGCCGCGGCGGCAGAAAGAACGGAAAAGCCCTGTATTACGCCGTTTTGGTGATCCTGGTGGGCGTGCTGGTGTTCTCGTCCGTCAAGATCATTTCGTATCTGAAGGAACAGAAGGACACCGAGAGGATCAACGACAATATCAATCAGGACTTCATCAGTCCGGACGATACCGCCGGCGATACCGATACCGACGGCGACAGCACCGACGGTGACAGCCAGGAGACGAAGAAGCCTGTCAAGAAGGATGAAGAGAGCATCAAGGTGGACTTCACCGCCATGCAGGCCAAGTACCCCGACGTGGTGGGCTATGTGTATAGCGCCAATACGACGCTGCAGCTGCCCATCGTGCAGTCCGCGGACGAGGGCGGCGAGTACTATCTGTACCGCGATATCGACGGCAAGGACAACAAGAACGGCACCGTCTTCCTGGATATCCGCTGTAACTCTGACTTCACCTCTCAGAACAACCTCATCTACGGCCACAATATGAAGACCGGCATGATGTTCGCGTCCCTGATGAACTACAAGAGCCAGAGCTATTACGAGGCGCATCCCTACTTCTATCTGTACACCCCCAACCAGACCTACAAGGTCAACCTGTTTGCCGGTTGTATTGTGGATCATGACGCCGATGTGTATGCCACCTCTCTCAGCGACAGCTATCTCCAGCAGTGTATCAACGAGTCCACCTTCAAGTCCGGCTCCGGTGTGCCCACGGGCAGCATCCTGACCCTGAGCACCTGCGACTACGATTTTGATAATGCCCGCTACGTCCTCATGGGCGAACTGATCCCCGTTAAAAATCCTGCCGACACCAGCAGCGAGGGTTAAAAAATGTCGTTATACGAAAAAGACCGCCGAAAGGCGGTCTTTTTTGCTCGCTACAGATAATGCCCTACTCCGTCAGCTCCAACACCACCGGACAGTGGTCGCTGCCGGTGATTTCCGGCCAGATATCCGCATTCTTCACCCGGGGCATCAGCCGTGCTGACACGATAAAGTAGTCAATACGCCACCCCGCGTTGTTCTCCCGTGCGTGAAAGCGGTAGCTCCACCAGGAGTACGCCCCGGTCCGCTTTGGATACAGCGCCCGGAACGTGTCCACGAACCCGCTGCTCAGCAGCTGCGTCATTTTGTCCCGTTCCTCGTCGGAGAAGCCTGGGTTCATCCGATTAGACTGGGGATTTTTCAGGTCGATCTCCTGATGGGCCACGTTCAGGTCCCCGCAGTACACCACCGGCTTTTTGGCGTCCAGTTCCAAGAGGTATTCCCGCAGGTCGTCCTCCCACGCCATCCGGTAGTCCAGCCGTGCCAGCTGGTCCTTGGAATTGGGTGTGTAGCAGCACACCAGAAAGAAATCCTCGTACTCCGCCGTGATGACCCGTCCCTCATGCCGGTGGATATCCTCGCCAAAGTCGTATGTCACCGCCAGCGGCTCCCGTCGGGTGAAAACAGCCGTGCCGGAATATCCGGCCTTGTCGGCGCTGTTCCAGAATCGGTGATAGCCCTCCAACTCAAACTGCGCCTGCTCCGGCCGCATCTTCGTCTCCTGCAGACAGATGACATCCGCGTCCGCAAGGGCGCAGAAGGCCAGGAAACCTTTATTCAGACAGGCCCGCAGCCCGTTCACATTCCATGAGATCAGACGCATAGGTGTGTTCCTCCGCTGTTTTTCATCAGCATACCACAACTTTTGTCATGGTACAACAAAAACCTCCGGCGAAGCCGGAGGTTTTGGCGTATTTGTAGTTTTTGGCCACCTTTGGGGTCGTATTATTCCCACTCCACCGTTGCCGGCGGCTTGGAGGTGATGTCATAGCAAATTCTGTTAATGTGCTTCACCTCACCCACGATCCGGCCGGAGACCTTGTCCAGCAGCTCATAGGGCAGGCGGGACCAGGTGGCTGTCATAAAGTCCTGACTCTGCACGGCCCGCAGCGCCAGCGTGTAGTCGTAGGTGCGCTCGTCGCCCATGACGCCCACGCTCCGCAGATCGGTCAGCACTGCGAAGAACTGGCTGGTGGTGCGGTCCAGACCGGCCAGCTTCATCTCCTCCCGGAAGATGGCGTCCGCCTCCCGCAGAATGGTCAGCTTTTCCTCGGTGATATCGCCGATAACGCGGATGGCCAGACCGGGACCGGGGAAGGGCTGCCGCCACACCAGCTCGTCCGGCAGACCCAGCTCGGTGCCCAGCTTCCGCACCTCATCCTTGAACAGCCGCCGCAGCGGCTCCACGATCTCCTTGAAATCCACGCAGTCCGGCAGGCCGCCCACGTTATGGTGGCTCTTGATGACCACGCTCTCTCCGCCCAGGCCGGACTCCACCACATCGGGATAGATGGTACCCTGAGCCAAGAAGTCCACCGCGCCGATTTTCTTGGCCTCTTCCTCAAAGACCCGGATGAACTCCTCGCCGATGATCTTCCGTTTGTGTTCCGGCTCAGTAACGCCCGCCAGCTTGCTCAGGAAGCGCGGTCCCGCGTTGACGCGGCGCACATCCACGTGGAACTGGTGCTTCATCACCTGCTCCACCTGGTCTCCCTCGTCCTTCCGCAGCAGTCCGTGGTCCACAAAAATGCACGTCAGCTGATCGCCCACCGCCCGCTGCAAAAGCGCTGCCGCCACCGAGCTGTCCACGCCGCCGGACAGCGCCAGCAGCACGCGGCCGTCGCCGATCTGCCGCCGGCATTCCGCCACGGCCTCGTCCAGATAGGACGCCATGCTCCACTCGGCGCTGAAGCCGCATACCTTGTACAGGAAGTTTTCCAGCACCTGCATACCGTACTCCGTGTGCTGCACCTCCGGGTGGAACTGCACGCCATACAGCTTTTGCTCCGCATTCTCCACAGCGGCGAAGCCGCAGCCGTCGGTGGTCGCGATGACCTTAAAGCCCGGCGCGATACGCTCCACCTCCACGCCGTGGCTCATCCAGCACACGGACGTCTCCGGCACACCGGCAAACAGGGGGGAGGCCGTGTGGGTCAGCTGGATCTTGCCGTACTCCCGCGTCTCCGCCTTGCGGCACTGACCGCCCAGCAGCTGCATCATCAGCTGCTGTCCGTAGCAGATGCCCAGCACGGGGATGCCCATTTCAAACAGCGCTCTGTCCACCATGGGGGCGTTGGGCTCGAACACGGTGGCGGGGCCGCCGGTGAGGATCAGCGCATCTGGCCCAAAGACGCGGATATCCGCCATGCTCAGCCGATAGGACTTGATCTCGCAGTATACGCCGCACTCACGGACACGCCGTGCCACCAGCAGGTTATACTGCCCGCCGAAATCCAGAACCAGCACCTTTTTCATGTCAGTCGTCCTCCCGGAAGCGGATCACGCCGTTCTCGGCGCTGTCGATAACGGCCAGGGATTTGATGGGATAGCCCTCCCGGCGCAGGCTGTCGCCGCCGTCCTGAAAGCCCTTCTCCACCGCCACGCCGATGCCTGCCAGCTGCGCGCCGGCCTTGTTCACGATGTCGATCAGGCCGCGCATGGCGTAGCCCTTGGCCATGAAGTCGTCAATGATGAGAACCTTGTCGTCCTTGGTGATCCAGTCCTGGCTCACCAGCAGTGTGACCTTTTTCTTGTAGGTGTAAGAAAAAATATCACTCTGGTACAGACCGCCCTCGATGTTGTCGCTCTTGGCCTTCTTGGCAAAGACCATGGGTACACCATACCGTTCGGCGCAGATCGTCGCCAGCGCAATACCGCTGGCCTCTGCCGTAAGCACCATCGTGATATTTTTTACGTCAAAATACTTGGCAAACTCGTCCGCCAGATCCCGCATCAGCGCCGTGTCGACGCGATGGTTCAAAAAACCGTCCACCTTGATGATGTTACCGGGCAGGACGCGGCCCTCCCGCAGGATACGCTCCTTCAGCTGCTGCATGACCACCACTTCCTCTCATGAGATATAGTACACCTACTATACCTGATTTCGCAGGGAAAAGCGACAGGGAAAAACGGAGAACTATTTAGGCGTGTTTTGCTGTTTTTTGTGGGTTTTACCGGAGCGAAAAGCCCTGCTCATAGCTTGGATAAGCTGTCCTTGACAAAGTCCGTGAACCGCTCCGCGGCAGCGGACTGGGGCACATCGCTCAGCAGGCACATATCCACACTGCGGGCCGGTATCTCAAAGGAGGTCTTCAGCTTTTTCAACCGTCCGCTGTCCAGCTCCTTCCGGACAAACTCCTCCGTCACGCCGGCCACACCGAAGCCGATGGCCGCCAGATCCACCAGCAGGCTCCGGGCGCCCAGCTCGATCTCCGGGTTCAGCTTCAGCCCGTTCTGCAAAAAGAACCGTTCCAGATACAGCCTGCTGGAGGCCTTGCGCTCCAGCAGGATCAGCGGGAACGCCGCGATCTCATCCAGCGTGTATACGTGCCGGAAGTCGCAGGGATACTCCGCCCCCGCCACAAAGATGGCGTGGGTGTCGAAGCAGGGATATATCCGCAGTCCGGCATCGTCCGCCGGTGTGCTGGCAAAGGCGATGTCCACCTTGCCGGAGCGCAGCAGCCCCAGCACCTTGTGGCTTCGTCCGGACACGATCTGGATGTGGATGGCAGGGTGCCGCTTGTGGAACGTGTCCAGATACGGCAGCAGGAACTGGCTGGTCACGGTGTCGCTGGCGCCGATGGTCAGCTGTCCCATCTGCAATTCCCGGGTCTGGCTCAGCTTTTCCTCGCCCGTCTCCAGCAGGCCCATGGCGCTACGGACGTACTCATACAGCATCTGCCCCTCGGCGGTCAGCGTCACACCACGGCTGTTCCGCGCGAATAGACGGGTCTGCAGGTCGCGCTCCAGCTGCTTGATGGACTGGCTCACCGCCGACTGGGAGATATACAGTGCCTGTGCCGCGGCCGTGATGTTGCCCACCTCGGCGACCTCCTTAAAAACCCGGTACAGCTCCAGCTTTACGGACATAAAAACCGCCTCCTATTAGTTCCGGTGATCGCACCGCAAAAAATCGTTGTTTTGATTATAGCAGATTTTTTGCCGAATACAAGAGGAAATTGTACCGCGCATGGCAATTTCCCTTGCATACGCCGCCGCGGTGTGGTAAGATGAGTGCTGTTGAGAAAAGGAGGGCGCTTATGAACCGACTGAAAGATATCTGGGGCGGACAGGATGACATGAACCGTGTGCTGCTCCTCATTGCCGTCGCCGTCTTTGCCTGGAGCCTGATCGAGGGCCACGGTATGTACGGTGCCCTGCTGGCCGTCGTGGTCCTGTTCCTGATGGTCAGTCGTCACGGTCAGCGCATCAAGCGCTTCGGCCGCTTGTACGGCACGCTCTATTTCCCCATGCCGGACGGAGAGATCGTCCCCCGTACCTTTGAGCAGGTGAAGACTGAGTATCTCCGCGGCGCCCAGGGCCGCTATGCCGGCCGTGCGGTGGAGCTGCGCTTCCCCTGGTGGTATCTGAACAGCGCCGGGGAGATCGACACCGGATTCGGCCTCACCGTCCGCCTTGCGGACAACGCGGAGTTGCTGGACGAGGCGAAGCGCCTGCGCCGGGGCGACTGCGTCCGCCTGACCGGCACTCTGGTGGCCGAGAGCAAAAACTACTTCTGCGTCGGCGAAGTGGAGACGCTGGAACGCATCTCCGAAAAAGATCTGTATCCCCTGAAAAACAAATAAAAACGTGAAAAACCATACAAAGGAGAGTATCGCTATGAGCTTTATGATCGAGACGTCCGCACGTCACATCCACCTGACCCAGGAGACTGTGGAAAAGCTGTTCGGCGCAGGCTATCAGCTGACCATCCGCAAGCCCCTGTCCTATCCCGGCCAGTACGCCTGCAACGAGCGCCTGACCATCGTCGGCCCCAAGAAGGAGATGGCCAACGTGTCCATCCTGGGCCCCACCCGTAAGGCGGACCAGGTGGAGGTTTCCGCCACGGACGCCCGCACCCTGGGCATCGACGCCCCCATCCGCGAAAGCGGCGACGTGAAGGGCTCCGGCGCCTGTAAGCTGATCGGGCCTGCCGGTGAGGTGGAGCTGTCCGAGGGCGTCATCGTGGCGAAGCGCCATCTGCACGTCACCGAGGAGGATGCCGCCGCCATGGGCATCAAGAACGGCGAGATCATCAAGGTCGCCTGCGGCGGCGAAGGCCGCAAGCTGATCTTCGACGATGTAGTTGTCCGCGTCAATGTGGGCGGTGCTACCACCATGCACATCGACACCGACGAGTCCCAGGCTGCCAATGGCCCCACCGTGGGCGAGCTGGTCCGCTGACAAGCGCAAAAATGACCGCCCGTAAGGGCGGTCATTTTTTGCGCGCTTTTACCGTACCGTCAGCAGCTCCACGTTTCCACTGACCGTCTGGAATTCCCACGCGGCGTCCTTCACCGTAGTGAAGGTCACGTCGCTGCTGAGCTTGCCGCTGGTGGTCTTAAATTCTACCGGCAAGGGAGAGGGCAGCGTGCTGAGATCGCACAGCTGCATGACGATGCTCCCGCTGCTGGTTTCTGCTTCCAGCTCTGTCGGCATGATGTCCAGCGCCAGGTCAATGCTGCCGCTGACGCTGTCCGCCTCCAGCTTTTGGGTGCGGACGCTTCCGCTGATGCTTCCGCTGGTGGTGGACAGGGATATCTCCCCGGCGTTGGCCGCATAGACACTGATCGCGCCGCTGACCGAGGTCACATCCAACTCACTCAGTGAAAGCGTGTCCTCGTCCGTCAGATCCACGGACACACCTGCGCTGACGGCGTCAATGTCCAGTCCATACAGCACCATGCTCCGGGGCAGCTTCACCGTCAGGATCTTTTCCTCTGTGGAGCTCATAAGCTGCGGCTGTGAACGGATCTCCAGTTCGCTGTCGTCCTCGTCCACCCGCCATTCCATCTGCAGCGTCACGTCACTGCCATCGGCAAGTGTCTCCGACAACTGTATGCCCTCGCCGTCATACAGCTCCACATTCACCTGTCCGCTGACCCATTCAATGTCGATGGCGCGAAATCCGTTCAGCTGCACCACATCCGTGTTGCCCAGCGTATAGCCTGCGTCCGGCGTATAGGTCGCGCTGTCTGTTCCGCTGCCGTCCGTGTGGCTCTGTTCGCCGCATCCCGCCAGCGTAAGGACCATCACCAGCGCCAGCGCTGACCAAAGTGTTTTCCGCATAGGATACCTCCTTGTTATCGTCTCAGCTTGTCCCAAATGCAGACCGTTCCCGTCTCTCTTGTTCGGTTCATATCGATGACCCGCTGGTTCCGGCTGCCCCGGAACTGCAGCGAGATATCCTTCAGTTCCTTCATAAACCGTCCGTCCACCAGCACGTCGATGCACGCGAGCATCTCATCCGTCGCCTCGCACCGGGGATAGCTGCCGTCTGTCAGCAGCTCATCGTCCAGCCGGAACCCGGTAAAGCACCAGATGGTCTTGCCGGGATACTTCGCCTTGACCTCCCGCAGCAGCGGCAGCAGCTCCCGCTGGTTCCGCGGCTCGAAAGGCTCGCCGCCCAGCACCGTCAGTCCGTTTACAAAGGGCTTGTCCAGCTCCGCGAATATCTCCGCCTTGGTGTCCTCCGTGAATTCCTTTCCGTAGTCAAAATCCCACGTCTGGGGCTGAAAGCAGTCCGGGCAGTGGTTGGTGCAGCCGGATACGAACAGCGTCACCCGCACGCCGATACCGTTGGCAATATCACATTTCTTCAATTCTCCGTAATGCATGGAACGACCTCCTGACCCTGAGTATAGACCACAAAGGTTAAAATAATATTAAAATAGAGCTGAAAAATAAAAGGGGAAAAAGCAAGGTGAAAAACAGGGGCGGGCATAAGCCCGCCCCGCGTTTGAAGAGAATTACAGGTGCAGTACGCGGTCCTTGATCTCCTGGGTCCGCCCCTGATTCCAGAACTGTGTGCCGATGTAGCCGCAGGTCCGCCGGGCCACGTTCATCTTGTCCTGATCCGTGTTGCCGCATTGGGGGCATTTCCAGATCAGCTTGCCGTCCTCCTCGACCACCTCGATCTCACCGTCCCAGCCGCACACCTGGCAGTAGTCGCTCTTGGTGTTCAGCTCCGCGTAGATGATGTGGTCGTAGATGAACTTCATCACCTCCAACACCGCGTCCAGATTGTTCTGCATATCCGGCACCTCCACGTAGCTGATGGCTCCGCCGGGGGACAGGTGCTGGAACTGCGCCTCGAACTCCAGCTTCTTGAACGCGTCGATCGGCTCGGTGACGTGTACGTGATAGCTGTTGGTGATGTACCCCTTGTCCGTGATGCCCTCGATGACGCCAAAGCGCTTCTGCAGACACTTGGCGAACTTATAGGTGGTGGACTCCAGCGGTGTGCCGTACAGGGAGAAATCGATGTTGTGCTGCGCCTTCCAGGTCTTGCAGGCGGCGTTCAGCTTGTGCATGATCTCCAGTGCGAAGGGCGTGGCGCTGGGGTCGGTGTGGCTCTTGCCGGTCATGTACTTCACGCACTCATACAGTCCCGCGTAGCCCAGGGAGATGGTGGAGTACCCGCCGTACAGCAGCTTGTCGATGGGCTCGCCCTTCTTTAGCCGCGCGCAGGCGCCGTACTGCCACAGGATGGGCGCCGCGTCGGACAGCGTACCCTTCAGGCGCTCGTGGCGGCACAGCAGCGCCCGGTGACACAGCTCCATGCGCTCGTCGAAGATGCGCCAGAACTTCTCGATATTCCCGCCGGAGCTCAGGGCGATGTCCGGCAGGTTCACGGTCACGACGCCCTGGTTGAACCGCCCGTAGTACTTGGGGTTCCCATTCTCGTCCACATAGGGGGTCAGGAAGCTGCGGCAGCCCATGCAGGGATAGCAGTGGCCGTTGCCGTTCTTGTCTACCTTCAGCTCCAGCATCTTCTTCTCGCTGATATAGTCCGGCACCATCCGCTTGGCGGTGCACTTGGCGGCCAGCTTCGTCAGTTCCCAGTACTTGCTGCCTTCGCGGATGTTGTCCTCCTCCAGTACATAGATGAGCTTGGGGAACGCCGGCGTGACCCACACGCCCTTTTCATTCTTCACGCCCTGGTACCGCTGCAGCAGCGTCTCCTCAATGATCAGGGCCAGGTCGTCCTTTTCCTGCTGGTTCTTGGCCTCGCCCAGATACATGAACACCGTCACGAAGGGGGCCTGTCCGTTGGTGGTCAGCAGCGTGACCACCTGATACTGTATGGTCTGCACGCCGCGGCGGATCTCCTCCCGCAGCCGCTTCTCCGCGATGGAGTTGATCTTGTCCTCGGTGACAGCCACGCCCACGGCGTCGAACTCGTCCCGCACGCTGGCGCGGATCTTTTCCCGGCTGATCTGCACGAAGGGTGCCAGATGAGTCAGAGAGATGGACTGTCCGCCGTACTGGTTGCTGGCTACCTGCGCCACGATCTGGGTGGCGATGTTGCAGGCGGTGGCGAAGCTGTGGGGCTTCTCGATCAGCGTTCCGGTGATGACGGTGCCGTTCTGCAGCATATCTTCCAGGTTGACCAGGTCGCAGTTGTGCATATGCTGGGCGTAATAATCCGTGTCATGGAAGTGGATGATGCCCTCATTGTGGGCCTCCACGATGTCCTTGGGCAGCAGAATGCGGTTGGTGATGTCCCGGCTGACCTCGCCGGCCATATAGTCCCGCTGGGTGGAGTTCACCACCGGGTTCTTGTTGGAGTTCTCCTGCTTGGCCTCCTCGTTGTTGCACTCGATGAGGCTGAGGATCTTGTCGTCGGTGGTATTGGACTTACGCACCAGAGAACGGGTGTAGCGGTAGGTGATATAGTGCTTGGCCACCTCGAAAGCGCCGTGGGCCATGATATAGTGCTCCACCATATCCTGTATCTCCTCCACGGTAGGTGCGCGGTTCATCTTCTGGCACTGCAGGTCCACGGACTCCGCGATGCGCTGGATCTGCACCGGCGTCATCCGATCTACTTCCTCCACGGACTCGTTGGCCTTGGTGATGGCGATAATGATCTTGGTGATGTCGAAGCCCACCTCGGCGCCGTTTCTCTTGATGATCTTCATGGTACGTCCTCCTATCTCATCTATCTCTCCCTGCCGTCCCGGCGGCACACAGCTCTAAGCCTGCACCCGCAGCGATGCGTGTGTTGATATAATACACTACATCTTGTGCCGTTTCAAGAGCAAAAAACAAAATATAGGAAAATAACCTGCCAAAAAGTACACCCTATTTTTGTGCACTTTGTCAAAGTTACACAAGATATAGTGATTTGTCCACCGCGCAAACACACTAAATATAGTGCCGGTATGCCGCGCAGTTGTCAGAAGCACCATCTCTGGCCGTTAAAGCACGGCACAGTATGAAATATCCCATTGCGCGGATATGCATAATATGGTATACTGACTCAAATACGTTATTCTGTCGAAAGGAGGGCCGGCTATGCGTGGCGATACCCGTTCCCTGATCCACGGCATCATCAACCTGATCGTTCCGTTCTTTATCTACGACCTGGCCTCGCTGTTGGTGGGCGCCATCACTGCGGCCAACTATAATCCCTGGCTGGCCTTCTGGCCCATGACCATTCTGCTGTGGCTGCCCTTTGTGTCTGACGCGGTCTGCGTCGTGGTGGCTGCCGTGCGCTTCCAGCGTCGGGGCCGTACCCGCGCGCTGCTGGGACTGATCTTCTCCGTGGGCGCAGCGGCGCTGTACTATATGCTGCGCTTCCAGCTGCATTTCACGCTGTCCCAGCTGAAAGATATGTTCTGACAGGGAGGAGGTCCCCCATGCGTCCCGATTTCATTCCCGTCGGCGCTGTTGTCAACGCCCACGGTATCCGCGGCGAGGTCAAGGTGAACCCCGCCGACTTCGACCCGGAGTTCATCGCCTCGTTCAAGACCCTCTATATCGGCGGTCAGCCCGTGAAGGTCATCTCCGCCCGGGTCCATAAATCCACCGTCCTGCTGGCCTTGCCCGGCGTCGCCACTATGGACGATGCCCTGGCGCTGAAGGGCAAAACGGTCTCCATCCGCCGCACCGACGCCAAGCTGCCCAAGGGCCAGTACTTCGATGCCGAGCTGGAGGGCTGTACCGTTCTGGACGATGCCACCGGCGAAGAACTGGGCAAGCTGGACAAGGTGCTCCACTATCCCGCCCACAAGGTCTACCAGGTCCGTGGCGGTGCCCACGAGTACCTGATCCCCGCCGTGCCGGAGGTCTTTATCGCTTCCGCGGACCCAGATGCCGGAATCATTCGCGTACACATGATGAAAGGACTGGCCACCGATGAGAATTGACATCATGACCCTGTTCCCCGACGCGGTGGAAGCGATGATGGGTTCGTCCATCATCGGTCGTGCCCGGGAACGGGGCTTTGTCACCATACAGACCCACCAGATACGGGACTACACCACCAACAAGCAGATGCAGGTGGATGACTATCCCTACGGCGGCGGCCGCGGCGCGGTCATGCAGGCAGATCCTCTGTACCGCTGCTGGCAGCATATCTGCGATGAAGCGGGGGAGAGGGTCCACACCATCTATATGTCCCCCTGCGGCCGGGTGCTGACCCAGCAGGTGGCCCGTGAACTGAAGGCACAGTATGACCATCTTATCCTGGTCTGCGGCCACTACGAGGGCGTGGATCAGCGCTTTCTGGACGCGTGCGTGGACGAGGAGATATCCACAGGCGACTTTGTCCTCACCGGCGGCGAGATACCCGCCATGGCTCTGGCGGACTGCCTGTGCCGCATGGTCCCCGGCGTCCTGCCGGAGGAGAGCTGCTACACCGACGAGAGCCACTGGAACGGCCTTTTGGAGTATCCCCAGTACTCCCGCCCGGAGGAATGGCACGGCCGCAGGGTGCCCGAGGTCCTGCTCAGCGGCCATCACGGCAATGTGGCTGACTGGCGCACGAAGGAGAGCTACAAGCGCACCATGGCCCGCCGCCCGGATATGTGGGCGCGGTTCGACCTGACCCAGGTCCACAGCCGCCACGACAAGAAGGTCCTGGCCCAGGCCCTGGAGGAATACGCCCGGGAGCAGGGCGGTGCCCCTGAAACCGAATAAGCCGAAAGCGGCAGGGAGGTCCCTGCCGCTTTTTCCCGGTTATTTTCACGGATTTGCCAGAAAAACGACACTTATTCCAATTTCGCTGTTGTACTTCGCCCAAAAATCCGCTATAATAAGGAAGCAAGATCCGGCAGTATGCTGAAAATATGAGGAGGAACACCGAATGAACGAGAAATACAGCGCTCTGTTTACCCCCTGGAAGATCGGCAACGTGGAGATCAAGAACCGTATCGTGCAGCCCTCTATGGGCGGTACGTCCCTGTTCGGCTGGCTGGAGCCCTGTCACTTCGACAAGGAAGCGGCCTACCACATCCTGAACCGCGCCCAGAACAACGTGGGCCTGGTGCTGCCGGGTATGCAGTGTGTCCGCGACACCATGGGCGGCCGCTGGCTGTACCAGAACAAAAAGATGTTCAAGGACCTGGCCGAGTGGCTGCCGGAGTTCCACAAGACCGGCTCCAAGCTGTTTGTCCAGCTGTCCGCCGGTATGGGCCGTTCCATGGCTATCAACGAGATCATGGTCAAGATGCTCCAGAACAAGGCCTTCGGCGCCGTGGGCAAGCCCTTCCTGAACGTGGACTACATCACCGCCTCCGCCTCCGCCACCCCCAACCGCTGGTATCCCGAGTGCAAGTCCCGCCCTCTGACCGTGGAGGAGATCCACGAGATGGTGGACGCCTTTGCCAAGACCGCCAAGCTCCTGCAGGATGCCGGCGTTGACGGTGTCGAGATCCACGCGGTGCATGAGGGCTATCTGCTGGACCAGTTCACCATTGCCAACATGAACTACCGTACCGACGAGTACGGCGGCTCCTTCGAAAACCGCTACCGCTTCGCTGTGGAGATCGTCCAGGCCATCAAAGCCGTCTGCGGCAAGGACTTCCCCGTGGCCCTGCGTTACTCCGTGGTGTCCAAGACCAAGGGCTTCGGCCAGGGCGCCGTTCCCGGCGAGGAGTTCGTGGAGTTCGGCCGCGATATGGCCGAGTCCGAGAAGGCCATCAAGTACCTGGAGGATGCCGGCTACGATATGTTCGACTGCGACAACGGCACCTACGATGCCTGGTACTGGGCCCATCCCCCGGTCTATATGCCCGAGAACTGCAACCTCTCCGAGGTGGAACACATCAAGAACTTCACCTCCAAGCCCGTGGTCTGCGCCGGTAAGATGGACCCCGCCAAGGCCGCCGAGGAGATCGCCGCCGGCCGTCTGGACGCCGTGGGCATCGCCCGCCAGAACCTGGTGGACCCCGAGTGGGTCAATAAGATCCTGGAGGACCGGGTGGAGGACATCAAGCCCTGCATCAACTGTCACAACGCCTGCTTCAGCTTCAACAAGTCCAAGAGCACCCCCAATATGCAGCCCATGGACGACTCTCTGCACCTGGCCCGCTGCGCCCTGACGCCCAGCACCATGCAGCACAACAAGTACAAGATCGTTCCCACCCGCAAGCCCAAGAAGGTCGCCATTATCGGCGGCGGCATCGGCGGCATGGAGTGCGCCCTGGTGCTCAAGCAGCGCGGCCACACCCCCGTCATCTTCGAAAAGACCGGTGAGCTGGGCGGCCTGTACATCACCGCCTCCGCCATGAGCTTCAAGGAGGCCGACAAGGCCCTGCTGCGCTGGTACGAGCGTGAGCTGAAGAAGAACGACATCGAGGTCCGCTTCAACATGGAGATCAACGCCCCCGCCACCCTGCGCCGCGAGTTCGACGAGATCATCGTCTGCACCGGCTCCCACCCCAAGACCCTGCCGGTCAAGGGCTTCAACAAGACCATCAACTTCACCCAGCTGCTGTTGAACCAGGTGGACGCCGGCGACCGCATCGTCTTCTTCGGCGGCGGCCAGTCCTCCTGCGAGGCCGCCTACGAGATGGTCCTCCAGGGCAAGCACCCCATCATCGTGGAGTACGCCGACGACCTGATCGCCACCCCCGGCACCTGCCTGGCCAACGCCTCCTTCCTCCGCGAGATGCTGGCGTTCAAGAAGGTCCCCGTCTACCTGAACGCCACCATCACCGAGATCGGCGACGGCTTCGTCATGGTCAAGCAGCAGGACGGCACCGAGATCCGCATCGAGTGTGACAGCGTGGTCAACGGCATCGGCTTCGTGCCCGCGCCCATCGCCGCCGATGACCACAAGGTCTACCGTGTGGGCACCTGCGAGAAGTGGGGCAACCTCCGCAACGTCATCTGGGGCGCCTGGGACGTCTGTATGCACATCTGAGAATACGCAAAAAAAGAAAGCCCGCAAGGGCTTTCTTTTTTTGCTCAATGCCGTTTCAGGCCGATCCATGCCGTTCCCGTCAGCGACAGCGCCGCGCTCACGGCGTAGATGCCCGCGCCCGGGTCGAAGGTCTTGGGGGAGCCCTTGGGCGCGTCCGCGCTGCCGTCAGCAGGGGAGTAGTAGTAATACTTCGCGGCTTCTTTCGTCCACTTGGCGTACAGCGGCATGTCCTGCGTCACTTTTTCACTTTCGGTAAATTGGTACTCCGTGGTAAACGCCGCGTCCGTATACCACCCGCCGAAGTTATACCCCTCCTTGGTGGGATCGTCCGGCTTCGTAGCGGGCAGATTGGCCCGGATTTGTGACTCTGGTTCCGGCGTACCGCCATTCGTATTAAACGTTACTGTCCATACGCCGCTCGCGCCATTCTTAAAAGTTCCCCCAGAAACGGTGATTTTCCCGGAGCTAGAATGATCTAACCATACACTTCCGTCAAATGTTCCTCCTTCGATGGAAGAACGTGCGTCAGGGTAACCGGTAGTAACATACATCGCGTAGCTTTTCTTGTTCTGCGCCGTACATCCGGAGATCATCATACTACCGCTGACAGTCAGATTGCGATAACTGCAAACCCCACCGCCGTGATCATCTCTCCCGGTGCCGGTAGCGCTGCAGCTTTTGATTTTTGCATTGTCGGACAGCGTTGTGGTGCCGCGGTTATCGATTCCGCCGCCTCCGCCGGCTGTACATCCGCTGATCGTCCCGCCGGACATCTTAAAATCACCGTCATTTGTCACCTTTACACCGCCGCCGCTTTTACCGGCGCTGCACCCCACGATATTTCCGCCTTCCATTATAAAGCTTGCCCCCGGCGCCACAAACACGCCGCCGCCGCAATCATTATAGACAATTTGGCCAATATCATTGTTATATTTATACGTGCTCCCCGTGCCGCCGGTAATGACCCCGCCTTTAACGACTTTATCGCCGTTGTCATCAAGCTTCCACAGCCCATTATCGTCCGTGAATTTGTGCTCTGCCGATGTATTGTTGTCCACCAGCGTCAGCGTCCCGCTTTTCACATGAATGACGCTGCCCTTACCGGTCATTTTCAGCACATGCCCATTCAGATCCAGCGTCACATCCTTCGTGACTACCAGCGTACTGCTGATGTCAATGTTGCCTGTCAGTTGGATGGATGTCACCGCAGCGTTTCCCAGTGCCGCCGTCAATTCATCCGCGGTACTAACGGCCGTGGGCGTCTCATCCGCCCACGCTGCGGTGCTCAGCACCGCAGCCAGACAGCCTGCCAGTACCAGCGCCAGAAATCGTCTCTTCATCCGTTTGCTCCTTTCTCTCCCGTGCGCGCCGAAGCGCGCGCCTCGTATCCTCTCTCCCTCAGTATACCGTATTTTCCAGTTTCCACAACCCGTATCTGCAAATAGGATAACGGTAAATAAAAATCCCCCGGCCAAAAGCCGGGGAATGCGTATCTATTTCTCTTCCTCGTGGTACACGGACGGGAACATGGCCTTCAGCAGATTGTACGTCCGGTTGTGGCTGTCGGTCCACTCGCCGTGCTCCGCCGCCAGCTTTGCCTTGTCGCCGTACAGCTCCAGCGCGTGGCAGGTGTCCACATAGGCCTTCTGCATCTGCCGCATCCGCGCGCTCATGTGCTGCAAAAGGCTCATGATCTTCGCCGGCTTCTCCCGGAAGTACGCGCTGAAGTTGTCATAGGTGATCTCGCTGACGATGGTGTTCTCCAGCGCCACCGCCGTGGTGTTCCGGGGCCGCGACTCCAAAAAGCTGATGACGTTGAAGAAGTCGCCCTCCCGCAAGGTCACTACCTCCACCTGCTCCGGCGTCCCATAGTCGAAGTACACCCCCACGCTGCCGTAGAGGATGTTGTACATACTCATCACCATCTCCTTGGGCCGGCAGATGATCTCACCCTTCTTATAGCGTTTTTCCGTATGCGGCATAAAAAACCTCCTGAAATGCGCCTGTTGACGCAGCTTTGTGTGCGCCTTGCGCAGAAAATGTGATAAGGTATCAACAAAGTACAAAAAAGGGAACATAAAAGTAAAGCATCGCTGTCTGGATTGTATCATATACGTGCCCCCTTGTCGACACTTTTTCTTGCCAAAACAAACCAAATGTGTCATACTGAGGGGGTAAAGGAAGTGGAACATTTTGAACTATTTTGCCCCAAAACTATCCTCTGATGAGCTGCGTAAAATGAGCGCCATCGCCCTGGCCCATATGGGTGATGCGGTCTATGAAACGCTGGTCCGCACCTGGCTTTGTGTCCACGGTACAGCGACAGGCAAGGATCTGCACCGCGCCACCATCGCCCTGGTCTGCGCCCCCGCCCAGGCGGAAAAAATGCAGAAGGTGCTCCCGCTGCTCACGGAGGAGGAGCAGGCGGTCTACAAGCGCGGCCGCAACGCCAACGTCCACACCATGTCCCGCAGCGCCACCCCGGCCCAGTACCATTCCGCCACCGGTTTGGAGTGTTTAATGGGCTATTTATACTTAAAAGGTGATAAAAACCGCGCGGAGGAGCTGTTCCGCGCCATGATGGAGGAGACCTGATATGCCCCTGGATGCCGTATGCCTGCAAGCTGTGGTGGCGGAGCTTTCGCCCCTTGTCGCCGGCAGCCGTATCGAGAAGATACAGCAGCCTGCCCGCGATCAGGTGGTGCTGCTGCTCCGGGGCAGCCGCCGCCTCCTGCTGTCCGCCGGAGGGGGGCAGCCTCGCCTGCACCTGACGGAGCTGCTCCGGGACAATCCCGCCCAGCCCCCCATGTTCTGTATGCTTTTGCGAAAGTATCTGTCAGGCGGAATTATTGAAAAAATTGAACAAATACCGCTGGAACGTGTGGTAAACATACACATTTCCGCCGCCGATGAGCTGGGCGAACGCCGCCGTTTTTCCCTCATTTTAGAGGCATTTCCTCGCCGCGCCAACCTCATTTTAGCCGATAAGGACGGCCGTATCCTGGACTGCCTGCGCCGCATCGACTTCGAGATGAACCCGGACCGTCAGGTACTTCCGGGCCTGTTTTATCGTTTCCCCGCAGCGCCTGACAAGGTTGACCCCTTCACAGTGGAGAGGGAGATGTTTTCCCGTCTTGCCGCCGTGGCAGGGGAGGATATGCCTGCGGATAAGTGGTTGGTGGACACCTTCAACGGTATCTCACCGCTGGTGGCCCGTGAGATCGCGTTTCGTGCCTGCGGTGCCGTGGATGCCCCTGCGCTGCGGACAGCCGAGACACTTTGGGCCGCGTTCTCCGTATGGCGCGACACTGTGAATGCTAACAACTTTACACCCGTTATGCTGAAACGCTCTGGCGTGCCTATGGACTTCACCTACCTGCCTGTTTGTCAGTACGGCAGCGCGGCAGCGGCAGAGGAGTACGGAAGCTTTTCCGCACTGTTGGATGACTTCTACGCCAAGCGCGAGCAGGCGGACCGTGTCAAGCAGAAGGGGCAGGACCTGCTGAAAACGGCCAATAACGCCGCCGCCCGTCTGCGCCGCAAGATCACCATGCAGGAAAAGGAGCTTTTGGACAGCAAAGACCGGGATAAGTGGCGCATTTACGGCGAATTGATCACGGCAAATCTGTATCGGATGGAGCGCGGCATGAGCCGCCTCACGGCGCAGAACTACTATGATCCGGCGTGCAAAGATATAGATATTCCGTTGGATGTCCGCCTTTCACCCCAGGAAAATGCCGCTAAATACTTCAAAAAATATACAAAAGCCAAGACCGCGGAAAAATACCTCACAGAGCAGCTGACCAGAGCCGGTGCTGAACTGGAGTACCTGGAGAGTGTTCTGCAGGAGCTGGCGCAGGCCGAGTCCGAGCAGGATTTCAATGACATCCGCGCCGAACTGACCGACGGCGGCTATCTCCGCGCCAAGGGTGGGAAAAAGCAGCCCTTCCAGCGCCCCAGCAAGCCCCGGGAGTTCCGTTCCTCCACCGGATTGCCGATTTTTGTGGGCCGCAGCAACCGGCAGAACGACCGCCTGACCACCAGGACGGCGGAGAAGTGGGACCTGTGGTTCCACACCCAGAAGATCCACGGCTCCCATGTCATACTGTCCACCGGTGGCGGACGACCCGATACACAGAGCATCGCGGAGGCCGCCTCTCTGGCCGCCTATTTTTCCCAGGCGCAAAGCAGCACAAAAGTACCCGTTGACTTCACCCAGGTAAAGTTCGTAAAGAAGCCCGCCGCCGCTAAGCCCGGAATGGTAGTTTATACCAATTATCAGACCGTTTTAGCTGACCCGAACGAGGAATTAGTAAAACATTTATTGGTAAAATAGAGCACAAAATATGTAGAAGTTATGCAACAAATTGTGGAGGATACGTCTATGATTGCCTATGCTGTTCTTATGTGGGCCATCGCAGCCCTTTTTCTGCTGTTCGGACTCCTGATCTACCACGGAAAAACGGGGTTGATCCATGAATATCACAGGGAGAGAGTCAGATCGGAGGATATGGCAGCCTATGGCCGGGCCTTTTCCACCGGACTTTTCGCCCTTGCGGGAACACTGGTACTTAGTGGGATTGTCTCTCTTCTGTGGACACTTCCCGGCGCGGTTACCGCTTCGCTGGTGGTGCTGTTTGTCGGTCTTGCGGCGTCGTTCGCCATTCTTTGGCGCGTCCAGCGCCGCTATAACGGCGGTATGCTTTGACTGTCAGCAAAAAGGCTTTATCAGGTTGATGGAAAGGCGGCACCATGAAACGCCAGGCGGAAAAAGCGGATATTGTAAAGCGAAAAGTGTTTCACGAGCACATCATCCTACTGACCGAGGGGCGTTTTCTCATGTTGGCGGTACTGGCTGTTATGGTGTGGCTCCCGTATCTCTTTGTGCGGGACAGAATGGCCGGAATGATGCTGGCATGGTGGGAGATACCTTTTCTCCTGCTGGTAGAGGTGTCGTTGTACTACGCACTGCTTCGTCAGTTCTGGTACAGATGCTTTGGGTGCCTTGTGGTCACGGAGGACGAGATCGTTTGGAAGTGTCCCTTTATGCGGACAGTGCGGCTGAGAAAGACGGATATTCGATATACCGGCATCGACTACCGCTGGCCGGGTTCGGCGCGAAAAGCGGTTACGCCTGTAGATATGGCGTATTTTTCCACAAAGTCTTATCCGCAGGCGTGCCGGAACAAGAGCTATCTGCTGCGCAACAAAAAGGGATTTATTAAATTCCCGGCCGGTGAGAAGCTTTGCCGCTATATGAGTGAGTGGCTGCCGGAGCCGTATGAGAGGGTGTTTGCCGCAGCCAGCGATGGCTATGAAGCGCGGCGCAGAAAGAGGGAGCGCAAGCGCGGAAGAGAAAATGAAATGAGTCGAAAACTCTGAAAAAGACCGCCTTTCGGCGGTCTTTTCGTTATTCTCACGCTTCGGCGGGTGCATCGCGGAACAGAATGGTGATGCACCACAGGCCGGCAAGTCCCACCAGTGCGTAGATAACACGGCTGATGGCCACGGACTGGCCGCCGAAAATGGCTGCCACGCAGTCGAAGCGGAACAGCCCCACGGCGCCCCAGTTCAGCGCGCCGATGATGACCAGCGCCAGCGCCACGCGATCCAGAACCTTCATATAACAAAGACCTCCATTCTGAAAAGACTACTGCTTTGTATAGCATTTCCCTGGCAACATCGTATATACACAAAAAAATTTTCAGTTTGCCTGAATAAATTTGGAAAAGCGATTGCAAAAGCAGCGTTAATTTGGTATTATTAGTATAGAACAATCTGTACACGACCATGTACATATACAAAAGGAGGAGACCATGAACAAGAAGTTTGACAAGCTGGGTTTTTATCCTGCGGATATCCTGCTGCCCAAGGGCCAGGACATGAACAAGTGGGCGGTCGTCGCCTGCGACCAGTTCACCTCTGAGCCGGAGTACTGGCAGGCAGTGGAGGAAAAAGTGGGCGATGCGCCCTCCACCCTGCGCCTGATCCTGCCGGAAGCCAATCTGAAGGCACCCAACGTGGACGAGTACATTGAGAATATCAATAACGCCATGAAGAAGTATCTGGCGGACGGTGTGTTTGAGACGCTGACTGACTCCTTGATTTATATTGAGCGCCAGCAGTCCGACGGCAAGATCCGCCACGGCCTGATCGGTATGGTGGATCTGGACGCTTACGATTTCACCCCCGGCTCCGGCGCCCTGATCCGCGCCACCGAGGGCACCGTGCTGGATCGCATCCCGCCCCGCGCCAAGGTGCGCCGCAACGCGCCCATCGAGCTGCCCCACGTCATGCTGCTGATCGACGATCCTGACAAGACCGTTATTGAGCCCCTGACTGCCGCTGCCGAGGGGATGGAGAAGGTGTATGATTTCGACCTGATGCAGGACGGCGGCCACATCCGCGGCTTTAAGCTGTCCGATAAGCAGATCGATGCTGTGGCCAATGCTCTGGAGGGCCTGACCACCGATGAAGCCATGCAGAAAAAGTACAACGTCTCCGGCGTGGCGCCCCTGCTGTTCGCCGTGGGCGACGGCAACCATTCTCTGGCTACTGCCAAGGCCTGCTATGAGGAGCAGAAGAAGGGCAAGACCCCCGAGGAGTATCTGGCGCTTCCCGCCCGCTACGCACTGGTGGAGGTGGTCAATAACCACGACGATGCCCTGCAGTTCGAGCCCATCCACCGGGTGCTGTTCGGCGTGGATCACCAGAAGTTCATGGACGCCTTCCGCGCCGCCTATCCCAACGCCTATGAGGGCAAGGGCGACGGCCACACCATCGAGTTCGTGTGGAACGGCGAGAGCCACTTCATCACTGTGCCCGACCCCAAGGTGCAGTTGGCGGTGGGTACGCTACAGGGCGTTATTGACCAGTACCTGAAGGACAACGGCGGCGAGGTGGACTATATCCACGGTGACGACGTGACCCGTGAGCTGGGCAGTAAGCCCGGCAATATGGGATTCCTACTGCCCGCCATGGGCAAGGAGCAGCTGTTCAAGACCGTCATGGCCGACGGCGTGCTGCCCCGTAAGACCTTCTCTATGGGTCATGCTCAGGATAAGCGCTACTACATCGAGGCCCGCAAGATCGTTAAGTAAGGCTGGCGCGGTCGCGTACAGTGTGCTATAATAGTGCTGCGGCAATGCCGCAGCACTATTTTTTGTGAGGAACCGCTATGAAGTGTATGGAAAAAGCATATGCCAAGGTGAACCTGACGCTTCAGGTGGGCAGCCGACGTCCGGATGGCTATCATGCTGTAATGTCTGTTATGCAGCGCATCAGTCTGTGGGACACCGTAACAGTGGAGCGCGGTACAGGGCGCGACACACTGCTTTGCAGTGTGCCGGTGACGGAGAATGTCGACGACAATCTGTGCATGAAGGCAGCGCGAGCGTTTTTTGCCGAAACGGGGACGAAAAGCGACGGCGTGACGATCACGTTGGAGAAACACATTCCCGTGCAGGCGGGACTGGGCGGCGGCAGCAGCGACGCGGCGGCGGTGCTGCGGGCGCTGCGGACACTGTACGCGCCGGATATAAGCGACGGCAGGCTGGAAACGCTGGCGGCAAGGCTGGGCAGCGATGTGCCGTTTTTTATCCGGGGCGGTACGCAGTTGGCTACGGGCAGGGGAGAGGTCGTTTCGCCGCTGCCGCAGCTAGCCGCGGGTTGGTTCGTGGTGGTGAAGCCCGATGAGGGCTATTCCACGGCAGAGATGTATCGACGGCTGGATGAGCCGGGTTCGGTGCTGGTGCGGAACAGCCGCTATATGCAGGACGCGGTGGCGGCGAACAATGTCCATGCGGTGGCGGTGGAGCTGCACAACAGCTTTGAGCGGGTGGTGCCGAAGGACAGCAGCCTGAGGACCATCAAGGACGCGCTTCGGGAGCAGGGCGCGCTGGGTACGCTGCTCAGCGGCAGCGGCAGCGCAGTGTTTGGCCTGTTCGACGATCAGAGCGCGGCTGCTGCGGCAGCGGTGGCGCTGAAAAAAACATGGCCGTGGGTATTTGTGGCTCGACCGGTATAAAAATACGAAGCACCGTCCAAAATGTAGGAAAATCTACAAAGGACGGTGCTTTTTATGCATACATATATAAATAAATGGAGACCTATCGAAATCGCGGTGCTGTTAGCGTTGGCGGTAACGCTGTTGGTGGGCGCGGCATCGCTACATCGGCAGGACGGCTTGCAGGAAAAGATGATCCGCTTGCACGTTATTGCCAATTCGGACAGCGAAGACGACCAGACTATGAAGCTGCTGGCGCGGGATGCGGTGTTGACACGCGCCGAGGCAATCCTGCGTCAGGCATCGAACAGGGAGGAGGCGATGGAGGATCTAAACGCGGCGCTGCCGGAGCTGGAGAGGACGGCTTATGATGCCTGCGGCGGAGCGTACCCTGTGCATGCGGCGCTGGAAATGACGGAATTCCCACGGAAGGAATACGACGGCTTCGCCCTGCCGGCGGGAGAGTACATGGCGCTGCGCGTCATCATCGGCGAGGGTGCCGGCCGGAACTGGTGGTGTGTGGTGTACCCACCGCTGTGTATGGCCTCCTGCACAGAGTTGGAGGATACGGCGCTGCGCGCCGGGCTGGACGGCGACGATGTGCAGCTTATCACAGAAGCGGACAGCGGATATGTGTTGAAATTCCGCGCTGTGGAGCTGTGGGAACGCCTGCGGCAGTGGTTGGGAAAATAGATGTGAAAATAAATGGGAGGAGTGCGCGAAAAAACTGTTGACAAACAAGAGAAAACCTGTATAATAGTTTTTGTTCGTCGGAACACAGCGGGATTGTGTAAAGGTAGCACAGCGGACTCTGACTCCGTATGTGAGGGTTCGAATCCTTCTCCCGCTGCCATGGAGCCTTACTTTTGAACCATTGCATGGTGTAGGAAGTAAGGCTTTTTTCTATACTGAGGAATGAGAGTTGGATCGAGGTGCGTGATGAAGAAAGAAAGGCTTGTTGCAGCCCCGCATACCTTTATGCTATCGGTATTGTTGATGATCAGTATCCCGGCAGCATACGCGATTATGCTGATTTCCCATCAAGAATCCATCGGAGCATTCCTGCGAGTTCCGGGTGCGCTGCAAGTGACACTTCTCGTTGCGGTTATCTATCTTGCGCTGCTGGTGACGCTTTTTTGTACGCGTTACCAGTGGGCCGCTGTTGCTGAAATATGTGAAGATCGGATAGTATTTTGGGCACTGTTTACGCACAGGACTTTTTACTATGGCGATATGCATCATATTGGCATTGACTATGGCTTATTGGACGGCAGGAAGCAGTTTTGGATGTATTTCAGTAAAACCCCAATTCCTGCAATGTATTATCACCGGATCAATCGGATGAAGCCGTCAAGGAGTTTTATGCGTGTGCAGTATTGCAAAAAGACTTATGAAAGGCTGGTGGCAAATACGCCGCCGCAAATCAGCAATCAGCTTCGAAAGTGTTATTCGACGATACGGCTGCACGATTTGGATAAGAAAGAGTAACACGGTATTCGCCGCAGGTCGGTAAAGAGCACCCGCCTGGTGCGTTTGCAGGCGGTACTGCTGTCCGATATGAAAAAGCCCCGCCCATCCGGGCGGGGCCTTGCTGCGTCAGCCGTCGGGAGAGGGGAGTGCTCAGCGCTCAGGATCCCATTTGGGAGAGGTGGGATCCTTGACCGGCTGGGCCGCAGCGGGAGAAGGAAGCAGGTCGGATGCGGTGAAGTACTTCTTCAGGGGCTTGTACGCCACGGCAAAGACCAAAAGGGTGATAGCGATGTTGGGGAGCATGTACGCCAGATTGTACAGCAGGGAGTAGAACCAGGGGCTGTGCATAGTCATGCCGAAGAAGGTCTCGGGCATGTATTCCGCCCAAACGGTGGCGCCCACCACATAGTGCACCAGGAAGCGGGAAAAGCCGGCGATCAGAGTGCCGGTGAACACGCCGCTCTTGCGGCGGGCCACCAGACCGGCCAGACCCAGGACGGTGAAGGCCACCAGGTAGTCGCCGACGATGGACTGCCAGCCAATGGCGAAGCCGCCGTCAAACATGAACTGCAGAACGCCGAAGGCGAAGCCGCCCAGCAGACCGGCGCCGAGGCCCCAGCGAACGGCATACAGCACCAGGGGGATCATGGACAGGACGACGCTGCCGCCCCAGGGCATCTCCCACAGCTTCAGGTAGCTGAGGATCTGCGCCACGGCCACCAGTACAGCGCCTTCGCACAGGGCGCGGACTCTCATGTGACTTTTCATAATAATGTGTACCTCCGAAAATAAAATTCCCGCATGGCGAGCCATGCAGGCGTCGCAATGCGGAAATCTGAAAATCGATATGATCGCATTCCTACGCCGGCATTACCCGGATCAGGTTCGAGGGACCGGACGGCGTTACGTCACATCTCAGCCAGCTTGCGCCAGCGCCCCTTGGATTGTGGAACGATTGTAGCACGACGGGTGGAGGATGTCAAGTGGCTTGTGGGTAACGGAGAGATAAATTCCGCTTATGAGAGAACGATTATTATAGAAGTGGAAAAAAGGCGTTGACAAACGGCACGGTGTATGGTAGTCTAACAAAGCTGTCCGGGAGGGCAGAGCGCGTGTAAAGCGAGT